>ERZ773183.420-NODE-420-length-50982-cov-5.292752_pt1 | contig 50982 bp, 45 predicted proteins | sample MGYA00580532_ERZ773183 | MGnify/ENA primary metagenome ERZ773183 (study PRJEB29015, sample SAMEA2737791) | human gut metagenome | biome: human gut; feature: human-associated habitat; material: faeces | place: China | collected 2012 ...
GCATCTCTTTCGCTGTGTTTTCCACATACGGTGCGGAATAGATTAGATCAGTCTCACTACTATGAGTATTATTTATATCAGTCTTACTTCCGTTTGATTTCCATACTCCCGGAAGTTCGCTTTTCAAACCACCAGAAGTTTGATTTTCATACTTCCAGTAGTTCGATTGTGAAAGTCCCGCATAGAGGTCTTTCACATACAGCAGGTTTGGCTTTCCCAAACCCTGCCTGCGCCGCTCAACAAGCTGATATTCGTGTTCCAGCTCATCCAGCAGTTTGACCGCCTTTTGTCTGGCACATCGAATCGAATCCATGATCTCATCTATCGTACAGATGATGTAGGCATTTCCATTCTCGTCCTGCCAGCCATTTTTAAGCGAAAGATTCATCCGATCCAGCAAGACAGCATACAGTAGCTTTGCATCGCCGGACATCTTTTCAAACAGGTCTACCTTGATGAGTGCTTTCGGCACACGGTAGAAACTGTATCGGTCTGCTTCCAGACCTCTGAAATACGGGTACTTCATGTAGATTCATCACCTCCCCTCTTGCTGGATTTGCACTATTATAAATAACAGTACATTCCTACGACGGAGCATCTTTCGACACTCCGCCGCATTGTATCTGCTGTTATTTGAGCTTTGCCATTCTGCCCCAGCCCGTTCCTGCCCCATATTTCAGCGGCGTTTTCTCTGGTAAGACGCGCAGGATGCACATTCAGTGCCAGAAGTATCTCTCTGGGATGGCTTATTCAGTTTTCAAAGAGCTTTTGTGAGAGGTTTCTTTTGTGTACCCCTTACACTAATAGGAATCCGCAGGGCTGTTTTGGAATACAGTTTTGAAAAAATTTATAATTTTAAATAAAAAGAAAAACGGCAAAGTTCAAAATCGAACCTTACCGTCATCCATAGAGATGTCTTATAAAGTAAAAATACTGCGGCAGACAGGTGTTGCGCCTGCTCATCGTGGACATATTGCTATTTTAACATTGTGTAACTGTTACTGATATTCATGCACTGAAAATTTTTGCAGATTACAGCAGTGCAGTTTCTATCAATCTATTGCTTTTCTCTTTTTTCAGATATATAATTCAGACAAGCCAATTCGATTTATAGATTTTGTTGGGAGGTTTTCTCATGGCAAAAGATCGTATTGAAAGCAAGTATGTCACTGTAGCCCCCGGTGTGGAGTTACATATCTTGGAAAAAGGCGAAGGTAAACCGTTGGTCTTCATTCCCGGCCTGACCTTCTCTGGTGAGATTTTCAAGAACCAACTGGAGTATTTCTCCTCTGAGTATCGTGTCATTGCTATCGATCCTCGCGGCCAAGGCTATTCTGCCAAAACCGTGGATGGCAACGACTACCTGACTCACGGTCGCGATGTAGCTGGTCTGATTGATGCATTGGGTCTCAAAGATATTGTCCTGATTGGCTGGAGCACGGGCAACCTTGACACATGGAGCTACGTGCAGCAGTTCGGCAAAGACAAGCTGCGCGGCGTTGTGACTATCGATATGTCTCCGCTCCCGCTCTCCCCTGACCCGAAGTGGTGGACTGAGGGCACGATTGAAGAGCTGTCTCAGGTCGCCACGCAGGTGCTGACCTCTTCTCAGGGATGCCGTGAGTTCTTTAGCGAGTATGCGACTGGCGTCATGATCCAGCATAAGATGGAGCCTGATGAGCTGGAGTATCTGCTGGATATTTCCGGCCGCACACCATACTGGATCTGCCGTCAGCTGTTCTGCGACGCTGTGTTCTCCAACTATCTTGAAATCGCAAAAGATGTCGGTGCAACGATGCCCAGCCTGATGTTCATTGCAGAACACTGGCAGGACATTGCAAAGCCCTTTGTCGAAGCACAGCTTCCCGGTTACGACACCTACGTCATGGGTGGTCACCTGATGTTCTATGAGTACCCCGAAAAGTGGAACCGTGTTCTGGAAGACTTTTTGAATAAGCTATAATGTAATTTCAGCCGCCTGTGGTTCATTCTGCAGGCGGATTTTTTTGTAATCTCTGGGTCACGCAATGACCTGAAACATTGGGTGATGCTTCTTTCCCGCCCCCTCTGCGGCATCCGTGTCAGGACGATTTACTGAACGCTTTCTTCATCTTTTCTTTTGCTTCATCCGGCACATCGATTAGCCCGAACCGATAGAACATTCCGTATATATAGGTCACACCCCGGATATCGCCCAGTGCTTTCGGTCGTTCAACTACTTCTCCTACCTTTTTAATATGGCCCAGAGCCAGCAGCACGGAACTCCACGCCAGGCTTTTACTATTCTCTCTGCGATCGATCCACAGTTCCTTTGTGTATTGCACATTCCGGCCCTTTCGTATTTCATAGGTAAAGGGTAAACCTGAGTACGTTTTGAAACGCACACCTGCATAAAGAAGAACCACCTCCCACAGATGCTCTTCTGTCGGATCAGCCCTCCACCGCTTCATTGCTCTGTATCTCCGCTGCCGCTCTGCTCCGACACTGATCTTCCCTTTTTCTGCTGTGCTTGTGAAGTACACACCTTTCCGATATGGCAGGTACGAGGTGACGGAGGCTTTGGAAAGTTTCAGGGTGTTTGCAGTTGAGAGTATGGAGGTTTTGTAGTCTTGTGTTTCACGGTATTCTTGAAAGGTAGCTTGCACCTTCTCCGCCACTTCAGATTCATACACACCGGCCGTGATGAGCAGCTTTCTTACTTTGATTGGATTTAATCCCAGTTCTTCGCCGATGGCCTGCAAGGACATCTCAGAATCATAAAGTGCCGCAGCACTTTCCATCTGCTCTTTCAGATTTTTCCCGGCATCGTACTCTGGCTTCAACTTCTTTCGGCCTCCACCGGGTTTCCGAGATTTATACGCTCTTTTCTTTCCCATGCTTATTCGTGCAGCTCCAGCGGCAGACCATCCGGATCATGGAAGAAAGTCATCTTCTTTCCGGTATAATCGTCAACACGAATCGGCTCACATTCAATGCCTACCTCCGCCAGCTCATTCACCGTCTGCTCCACACTCTCTACACAGAAAGCAAGATGACGCAGCCCACATGCTTCCGGGCGGTTCACACGCTTCGGCGGGTTTTCCTCAGCGAAAATCTCCAGCTCTATGTATTCATTGACACGCAGATCCAGCTTCCAGTCTTTGCGCTCCGGGCGATAGTTCTCTCTGATAACAGAGAATCCCAGCTTGTTCACATAGAAATCCTTAGCAGCTTCGTAGTCAGATACGATGATTGCAATATGATGTATTTTTGATAAGTTCATTTTTCTCACGCTCCATTTCTTTAAATTTTGTTCTTCTTTTATTTTCGTTATAAACTATACGGTAATCTTCAAAAAATACCGTGCGCACTCCTGGAGTTCAGTTTGTCCACACGGCATATCATCAAAACTTGATCACTTTCGGCTCATGGGTGAAATAACTAATGGTAGCCACACCATTCTTGAAGTAGAACACCTCAGTGTTGCCATCATCTACGGCATACATCTTCTTCAAACTCGGATAGGCATCCAGCATGGACTGTCTTGCTTCCACACGGTCATCCTCTACCAGTTCGCCAGCGACGCGAATCCACTCGCCGCCTTTGAATGCACACAACTCTGCTTTCGGATTGGCATGCAGCTGCTTGGAAACATCCTTCTTCTTGCCAGTCTGGATGTAAAGCTTGCCTTCAAAAATATGTGCTGTGCCAAACGGACGCACTCTCGGCTGGTCGCCTTCGACTGTTGCCAAGTAATATGTTTCAGCTTCTTTTAAGAACTTTACAATTTCTTCCATTTAATTCTTTCCTTTCCCACACGGTCGTGTGTGTTTTATAGTTTTATGGTTTTATTTCAGTTTTTCGAGGATCTCGTCCGCACTCATACCGCTGGCTAATAATCTCTTAACCACACTCTCGGCTTCAGCCTTCTCTGCGATCTGGGATGCGTAGTCGTTGGTGGTATTGATTTTGGGACGGTTTTTGCTGCCTTTCGTTCTGGGCATCGTGATAACCTCTTTCCTTTAATTTCGTAATGAACCTCTTACCAGCTCACGATTTTCTCAATACTCAAATGAGCTTTCCATAAATATCAATACAACGTTGCTCTCTATACCGACGTTGTTCTGGATATTGGTGAATCATATTTCCAACAACATCTAGCAGATTACGACCGTTATATTCCGCATTTATTTCCTGTAAAACAGACGGACTGATTGGATAATTAATTTCATCCTTCTGAATTGAAACGCATTCACCATCAACCTGAAAAGCTGTAATCGCTTTCCTAAGATCATCAATTGTCGGAAACATTTTCTTATCTACCACGCCGTAATCGTACGCATACAGCAGGTCATCCTCCGAAAAGATTACTGCTTTTTGTATTGTATGTAGTATATCTAATGCTTTTCCAATACCTTCATACGGGAAAATCTTCTTTCCCTTATCCATCATCTCATAGACTCTATTAGATAACTCTTCTGTCTGTAAAAATCTTATTTTTTCAAATCTGTTATCACTCTGTAAAGGAGTCGCATTCATCATTGGCATAATGTACCCACTTTGATGATGACATCTCATAAGTGGTTGGTACCCAATTTGAAAAGCCATTCCATCTAGTTCCCCTGAATAAAAGCTGTATGGCTCTTCACGATGATCATTCAAATGACGCATGTGCCACTCGAAACTTCCACCGTTTAAATAATCTAGCACCCAGTTAGGTGAATGGAATATTACACCATATTTTGAATCTTCTGTTGCTTCGATATCTTTTTTTGTCAAAGGACGATAAGAATCTGTTTTATAGTCATACTTACACGTTGCAAAAAACAATGCAGTTCTAAAATCGTTTGTTAAATCCAACAGGCATGTGTCAAAACCATAATGTTGTGCCAACGCATCAATGTTAATATCACTCAATTTTGCTTCCCAATAGGGCACGACATCTATTTTCCATATAAACTTTGCGAATTGTAATGACCGCATTAAAGCAATTCCCTTAATGAGTTCACATTCATATTTGCTTTTTCCTTCTTGTCTCCTCCGAAGTGATGGCACAGATTTCAAGTACTGTTGATTTTCCCCTCTAAAAAAATGTCGATTACTATTAAATGTGATAATATCTTTACCAAAAGGCATTGAAATAACAGTTCCTCCGGTATTTTTTATCATTAAATCCTCGACAATCCAATCCAGTCTTACATCATCTTTATCTTTTTCCAGTCGTTTTTTTACAGTTTCTCTTATGCCGGCAGACCAATAATCTTCTTCCTTTGCTAATTTCAATAGATCATCAATCTCTGCACTGTCGATATCATGAGTTATATTTTTTAACGGATCAGGAAATAGCCATCCATTCTCATCAAATGAAAGCATTTTGTATCCCCCTAACACTTCAAGCATTTAGTTGCATTGAACAATTTTAAAGTCGTCTCACACTTAGCCACCATATCAGCGTTGCCTACTGCTCACCACAAAGAGGTGTGTGATTCATTCGAGCAGCACAGGGAGCTTCCGCTCCCTGTATATCACAATTTCATTCAGTTTTACAGACGCTTTCTTACCTTCATGATTCCACAGTAACACACGCCGCCTAGCACTCCGCCGACTGTGTTATAGAAGATGTCTGATAGCTGGAATGTACCCAAGCGAAGCAATAATTGCAACATCTCAATGCTTATCGAGAAGATGAACGCTATCTTTCCGCTTTGCCACAGTATCTTCTTCCAGCCGCTTCCTATCTTTTCTTCAAATGTCCATGCCACTACTGCTGAAAACGGCACCATCATGATTACGTTCTCGATACACTCGGTGGTCAACTTCTGTTCGCCGTTCACGGTCTCCCAGATGCCCCAGCCACCCATGACATCGGATAAAGGATTCATCCAAAGATTGCGGTTTAACAGGGTTCGGAACAGAATAAGTGAAGTCACAAAGACCAGGAAGAATAGTTTCCGGAAGAACACGCTCTCTTTGAATTCCTGATACCATGTCACTATGGCATTCTTCCAGCCTTTGCCGGCTTCGGTAGGTTCATAAGCATAAAGATAGAAAAACATGGCTAGGAAGGAAAGCAGGAGTGAAAATCCAAATGGCTCGTACAAAGCAGTCAGGATGTTTGTGATAATCTTCCCGAGTAAATCAATCGTTTCTTTCATCGCTGTTTACAGATCACTGAACAGGTCAGCCTTGTACACGCCGTTCTTCAGCATCTTCTTAAAGCTGTCTTTTACAGCTGCGACATCCTCATGATAGGTCATGCCATACCATGTATCATTGGTTTTCAGAACCTTTACGGACATCTTGCCCCGCTCCAATAATTCTCCAATAAAGATGGGGATCAGATACTCTGCTTTCAGAGGATTGCCCGGAACTTCCTTCTCGAAGAACTCTTTGAATCCGTCCTCCAACACATCCAGAAAATCGGGAGTCAAGCCCCACATATTCATGGAAACCAAAGAATTCACATCAACAACCACACCGTCTGCCTCTGCTCCATCTGCAGTCTTTACGATGTTCTTGGTCTCCACAACCTCAGTCAGGTTGTCTTCCTCATCCATCTTGCAGATGCCACGGGTTACACCGCCATTATCGGACAGTGTGTTTTTCAGCACAAAGCCTGCCATGCAAGACTTGCCACCATTCACCAAATACTCATGGACGGCTTTGAAGCCTTCCTTTCCATAGTAATCGTCTGCATTGATTACAATAAACGGTGTATCAAGAACTTTCTTTGCAGCAAGCACAGCCTGACCGGTTCCCCATGGCTTTGTACGTCCTTCCGGTAAAGTTCCCGGAATATCGTTGATATCCTGGAACGCATAGTCTACAGTTACATTGTGAGAGGAACAAATGGAGGCAACGCGATCACCGATGACCTCCTTGAACTCCTTCTCGATGTCCTTACGGATGATAAAGACTACATGATTGAAGCCTGCCTCAATTGCATCGTGGATTGAGTAGTCCATGATGATATGTCCAGCATCATCCACTGGCTCCAACTGCTTGATTCCTGTTCCGAAGCGGCTACCGATACCAGCTGCCATGATAAGTAATGTTGTTTTCATAACTTCTTCCTCTTACTAACTTTTATTCTACTGTCACACTCTTCGCCAGATTTCTTGGCTTATCCACATCCAAGCCCTTGGCTACAGACACATAGTAGCCGAGTAGCTGCAACGGAATCACTGCCAGGCTACCAACAAAGTGCTCGTCCACCTTTGGAACATAAACTGTGAAGTTTACCTGATCTTCGATTTCATACTTGCCATAAGTAGTGAGCCCCATCAGATAAGCACCACGGCTCTTGCACTCCAACATATTGCTGATAGTCTTTTCATAGAGTTCACGCTGGGTCAGCACGCCGATAACCAGTGTTCCCTGCTCAATCAGGCTAATAGTTCCGTGCTTCAGTTCGCCAGCAGCGTATGCCTCAGAGTGGATGTAGCTGATTTCTTTCAGTTTCAAACTACCTTCCAAGCAGACAGCATAGTCAATGCCACGACCTACGAAGAACACATCGTGTGCATTGGCATACTTTGCTGCAAACCACTGAATGCGCTCTTTATCTTCCAAAGTTTTCTGCATCTTCTCCGGGAGAGTCAACAGTTCAGAAATATAGTAGCTGTACTGTTCTTCAGTGATTTTTTCTCTAACCTTCGCAAACTGAACCGCCATACAGTACATGGCTGCCAGCTGTGCACTGTATGCCTTGGTCGTTGCAACAGAGATTTCTGGACCAGCAAGGGTGTAGAACACCTTGTCCGCTTCACGGGCAATACTGCTGCCTACCACATTGACGATTGCCATTGTGGTTATGCCTTTTTCTTTTGCAAGTCGCAGTGCAGCCAATGTATCTGCTGACTCGCCAGACTGGCTGACAACGATTACAAGTGCCTTCTGATTGAGCGGCATCTTCCGATAACGGAACTCGGATGCGAGTTCCACACGCACTGGGATATCCGCTATATCTTCCAGCACATACTGAGCAGCCATGCCCACATGCCATGCAGAGCCACAGGCAACAATATAGATCTGCTCAAAGTTTTTAATTTCGTCCTCGGTGATCTCCACACTGGACAGGTCGATAGCGCCGTTCTTGATTACAGAGTTAAGGGTATCCTGAACAGCTTTCGGCTGCTCATGGATTTCTTTCATCATGAAATGCTCAAAGCCGCCTTTTTCGGCAGCCTCGGCATCCCACTTGATTTCAGTGGTCTGCTTCTCGATCTCATCACCGTTCAAGTCATAGAAATGAGCTTCACCCGGAGTCAGTTTTGCGAACTCAAGGTTGCCAATGTAATACACGTTGCGAGTGTATTTCAGAATTGCCGGGACATCCGAAGCCACATAGGTCTCACCATCCGCAATGCCGATGATCATCGGGCTATCCTTACGTGCCACCCAGATCTCGCCCGGATAATCCCGGAACATCAGCTCAAGAGCGTAGGAACCACGGACACGCACCATCGTCTTAGCGATGGCATCAATAGGACCGAGGTTGTACTTCTTATAATAGTAGTCCACCAACTTGATGACTACTTCAGTGTCCGTCTGGCTGTAGAACGTATAGCCATGCTTCAGCAGCTTTTCTTTCAGTTCGGTATAGTTCTCGATGATGCCGTTATGTACGCCAACGACCTCAGACTCCACTGTGCCGGAACCAGAACGGGTACAGTTACCTGAAACATGCGGATGTGCATTGGTTTGGCTCGGCTCACCGTGAGTTGCCCAACGAGTATGACCAATACCACAGGTTCCTTTCAATGCCTTGCCGCCATCTGTTTTCTCGATCAGATTGGACAGGCGTCCCTTCGCTTTCACGACCTGTGCCAGATTTTCTCCGTCACGGACAGCCAGTCCGGCCGAGTCATATCCTCTATATTCTAGTTTTGACAGACCATCTAGCAGGATCGGTGCTGCTTGTCGATTTCCTGTAAAACCAACGATTCCACACATAGTTTTATCCCTCCCGTTATTTAATCTATTATACTTTCCCTTTTATGCAAAACGACTCTGGGAACTGCCAGAGTCGTCATTGACTTTATACCTTATATCCCTTTTCGCAGATCACATTGACCACTTCATCAACATACTTCTGGCAGGTATCATGGTCAGGTGCTTCCACCATCACACGAACGACCGGCTCAGTGCCGGACTCACGAACCAGAATACGGCCAGTATCGCCCAGAGCCTCAGCAACCTTAGACACGGCTTCCTGCACAGCAGGATCATTCTGTGCAGCCTTCTTATCGGTCACACGAACATTCTCCAACACCTGCGGATAAATCTTCAGCGGTGCGGCCAGCTCACTCATTGGCTTCTTCTTAGCCAGCATGACTTCCATCATCTTCAGACTGGTTAAGATACCATCGCCGGTGCTGGCATATTTGGAGAAGATGATATGACCACTCTGCTCACCGCCAATCCGGCAACCGTTCTTTGCCATGTACTCATAAACATACTTATCGCCCACGGCAGTCTTAGCATAGCCAATGCCCTGCTCATCAAATGCCTTATACAGACCAAAATTGGACATAACCGTGGTAACAACGGTGTTGGTCAGCAGTTTGCCGCGCTCCTTCATGTAGCAGCCATAGATGTACAGAATATGATCGCCAGTAATGACATTGCCCTTCTCGTCCACGCACAGGCAGCGGTCTGCATCGCCATCATAGGCAAAACCAACATCCAGACCTTTCTCCACAACGAACTTCTGCAGCCCCTCGATATGGGTAGAACCAGCGTTGTTGTTGATGTTTAAGCCGTTGGGCTGGTTATTGATTACATAAGTATCTGCGCCAAGTGCATCAAAGATAGATTTTGCAATATTCCACGAGCTGCCGTTGGCGCAGTCTAGGCCGACCTTGACACCCTTGAAAGAATAGATGCCGAGACTGATCAGATAACCCATATAACGGTTACGGCCTGCCACATAATCCACAGTGCAGCCGATATGCTCACGATGAGCAAACGGCAGTTCCGGCCAGTCCTTGTCGAACACATGGAGTTTGCCATCAATGTAATCCTCTACCAGCAGCAGAGTCTCTTCCGGCATCTTCTCGCCGTAGCAGTCGATCAACTTGATGCCGTTGTCGTAATACGGATTATGGCTGGCAGAAATCATGATGCCACAGTCAAAGTCATCCACACGAGCGATGTAGGCCACGGACGGAGTGGTGGTGACATGAAGCAGATAAGCATCTGCACCAGAAGCGGTCAGACCAGCCACCAGACTGTATTCAAACATATAGGAGCTGCGGCGCGTATCCTTACCGATGACGATACGGGCTGGCTCATTATCTCCGTTGCGCTCACGAAGAGCATTATAATACCAGCCGAGGAAACGACCTACCTTGTAGGCGTGATCGGCTGTTAAAGTAATTCCGGCTTCACCACGGAAGCCATCTGTTCCAAAGTATTTTCCCATTAGTATGTCCTCATTGCTTGATATTGGCTTTTCTTTTAATCATATTTATTATGTATTTGCGTTCCTTATTAGAAAACACAAAGATGAAGTAAATTCCAAAGCCCAAAATTGATAAAATGCAAGCTGTTACGACCAATCCAAGCCAACTTGAAGGCGCAATTACCTTAGTCACAAAGCTAAATAGAACCGTCATAATAACCGATCCAACAATATTAATCAATAGCATCGGATAAAAAGTGTACCATTTTAACTTTAAACAATGTGCCATATAAGGTGGGTTCGTAATCATGCTGGTGACCGTTGTAATTACAGTCGTTGTTATTACAATCGAATAGATTCCCATGTTTGTATACCGCACTAACACAAACATTCCAACTACGTTTAGAACACCACCCAGCAAAGTAATAATGCAAGGAACTCTATTTTTTACTGTTAGTGTATAAACATAATATAACGGATGTACTGGGCCTTCTGTTACATATGCAAGGATTGTTACAACTGTAAGAGCATATAGTAGTTCTATGTCTTGGTTGGGAATCCAAAGTTTGTAAAATAACTGTCCAAGGCTAAAAAAGCCTGCAAATGTCAGTGCCGAAAAAAATCCAGAAATGTTTACAGACATTTTGAGTTCATCAAGCAGCTGTTCTTTGTTATTATCCGAGTAGCTTTTTAGAAGTAATGGCTGGAATGGCTGGCAAAGCATCGCTTCCAATGATGAAAAAATAGATGCTATCGTCTTCGTAATGGCAATTTGACCCATCTGCAAATTTGTAAGAAGTAAGTTTGTAACCAGCAAATCCAATCCAGAATTCAAAGTAACGCCAAGGCTATTGATTGAGTTCCAAATCCCATTTCCTACTAACTTTTTAACAGCATCCATTGAAAATAATTTTCGTTCCACCTTTAATTCTGGAGTCATATTGTGGAACATCCATATTGCCGCCAAAAAGTTAATTGCTGTTACCACCAGCATGACTATCCCAACATACCATACTTGCGGTGGAAAAAGCTTAAAAATAACCAAGTAAAGAATAATTTCTACAACATATCCAATTACACGAACAAATCCAGTTATATCCAAGCGATTTTTTATATATGCAGTAGAGTTGAAAACCGTTTTAATTGTTGTGAAAAAGAAATTAACAAAAACCAAAAGAAACAGGAGTTTAACCGAAACAAGTAGTTCAGGAGAGACATTTAAAAAATGTTCCATAAACAGAACAAAAATCACGCCCACAGCAAGAATAATAGAGGCTATAACAGTATCTCCATAAAATGCTGAAGAAACATAACTGTTCGCTTTATCAAAATCTCTCTTGTGGTATTCCATCGCAATATAACGCGTAGCATAAGAATCAAGAGCCGTAGAAATAATCACAGCGTAGCTGACAAAGTTTTTTGATAACGTCACAAAGCCATATGCTTCCGTTCCTAATATATTTGTAATGAACGGTGTCAAAAAAAAGCTTACGACAAAACTCATTGCAGTTGCCATGCCGGATGACATTAATGTTACTATTAGTCGTTTTCCTTTGTTCAATTTATTCACCTCTATTCTTATCAGCAAGATAATATTTTTTCCGATTCCAAACAATTCATTTTATAAATCATTAATACCATTATCCATGTGAGTTGCGATCCAAGCCAAACTTCAAATGCCATCTCAACAAATATGGACACTAAGAAAAGGTTGGTGACAACTTTAAGTTTTGAATCTGTTATTTTGTTAATTCTTTTTGCCACTGCAAGGAACATCACTGTAACAATTATAAAAAGAATGATTCCTCCCTGCCATAAACACTGTAGCCATTCATTATGCGCCTGCATATATGAAAGGCTTCCTAAAACTTCTTTTGCCGAATCGGAAGTCAAAATTCCAGTACCATGAATAGGATTTTTTAAAAAGCCAGAAAACGCAGCTATCCATGCGTTTGTTCTATTGCTGAAAGTCAAATCCTTATTAAACAGTGCCTGAACCACCGGACCCAAAAAAGTTGCCATGCCAAAAACAAGCAACGCATTAATAATATAATTTGCTACGACAATTAAATAGCTATTGATACTTTTTATAGGAACATTTTTTCTTTCAAACGAGATTGCAATCCAAATGCCGATTGCTCCAACTATACATGCTACCGTAGCTGTACTACTTCTAACCAAAAGTTGTGCAGCTACCGCAAGGATTGCACATCCATAAGCAAGTAACTTGTTTGCCTTTGTTGGTTTTAAATACCATTTAAATAGAGATAGTATCTCTAAAAGCAAATACCAAAATGCTTGGCTGTTCTTAAATCCAAAGATCCAGTATGGTGCTGATGTTTTTGTTCCCCATTCGTTCCACACTGTTTCCACGCGATATAGACCATTTGGAAACAGTATAAGACTACAAAAATTCATCAATGAAAAGACGAACACAAACCACCACATTATATTAACTGTATCATATTTTTCCTTTTCAAATTGAACATCTGTTACAATAAAGAATAAAGCGATTTTTGCGTTTGAGATTAATGTGTGAATGTCTCCTCTACCTTGCAGGAAAGTATCCAACAAAAAATAAGTAAAATAAATTACAACAACAATTGATAAGCCTGATATTCTTTTTCGATTGTTGTATACATATATAACCGAATATGCGGCAAGCAAATTCTCCAAGTATTTAATCATGCCAAAAAAGAAATAGTCCGGCCAAAACATAACTAGTGCATATAGGAAAAAAATCAGGCTAGATTTCTTTACTTTCATGTTTGTCTCCTTTCCTTCATTCTTTCTACATTAGCCTTTCAGTAGTGAATACAACCACGGAGCATACTTCAATAGTATTATGCCCTTGCGTCTTTGAGGACTTATTATATTCAAAATATCGTTAATCCGTAAATCATGGATTTCCTTTTTTATCATTTTATACTCGCTTGGATAATCCTTTCTTACTTTTTGATTATCCATTTGTCGCACCAAAAAATAGCAACTACTAAGTAACTGATACCTTGCGTCCGCTTCAAGCTCTGGCATTTTTTCGCAAACATAAACATATATCTTTTTTGCAAAATAATAACCATCAAACCATCTTTTGTCAAATGGTCTTGTTGTCGCTGAATTTTCCCTTGTCCAATAGCAATAATATCGGGTCTGTAAAGCAACTATTCTTTTTGATGAAAGCAATGTATTGAACAAAAAATCCTTATCTTCGTTTGAAGCTCTTCCCACCTCAAATTTTATATTTTCAATAACAGAACGTTTCACAAGCTTTGTGCACATACTAATGCCAATCAATCGCTCCTGCAAAAACAACCTCATGGCCTGCTCTCTTGACAACACTGTATATTCATGTGGGAGTGTTTGCTCCGCAATATCCTCTTGACGCTGTATTTTTTGATACTGAAATGACACGATATCGGATTCAGTTTCACTCATGACATTGTATAAGTCTGATAGCGTGTTATTCAATATTGTGTCGTCCGCATCCATGAAGAACACATATTCTCCTTGACATAATTCTATGCCTTTATTTCTAGCTGCTGAAACGCCTTTATTGCTTTGTTCAACGATCCGAAACCGCTTATCCTTTTCACAATATTTTTTTCCTATTTCATCTGAATGATCCGTCGATCCATCATTTACCATTATTACTTCCCAGTCCGTAAAATTCTGACTAATAATTGAATTCAAACAGTCTGCAAGATATTTTTCCACATTATAAACTGGAATTACTATACTAATCACGGTTTCTCCTTTTTTCAAAATCCAGCATACATTTATTTAGTGATTGCTATTGTATGCTTTTTCTTCAGTTTCCTTATATACTTTATCGTACCCGTATCGTACAAAAAGCGTTTTGCCCTTTCGATTGCAAAATCTTGATGCGTAATGGGTGCGACACGATTTATAGCCTTATCAATTGATAATGTCGCGGCAAGCTTATAGAATTCATCTCTCTTTTCATGTGCTTTTGCACTGTTTCTGACCATTATCCCATTACACTCAATGAGTTCTTCCGTATTGACCTCTTGAATGACCTCAATCCCATGCATGATGGTCTGCAACATTTTTTCTCCTTTATCTGAATGAACAAATACCGAAGAATATCCCTTGTCATCATCCGGCTTACCTGTGATCCGTGAATACTCATAGCAGTCAAATATCGTAATATCGCTGGGCCTTTCAAGTCCCTTGAATTTACACGCTGCACACGAAGGCCTAGACGCAAGTTCACTGACAAATGCCTTCATGTATGGATCAACACGTCCCGAACCATAATATGTTTTACCATTGGCAAAATCTATTTTCATCGTTGTTGTGTGATATCCATAAGTTTTATGCTTAAACCGCGCACCCACCATTTTACTGCCAAATTTTCTTTCCATAAACCGCACATAATTTTCCCATAATCCAGGTGATGGGACTCCTCTACAAACAAAATCCACACATAATAAATTATCCGGTTTTTTCTTTAAATAGCACAGCAGACCTTCCACTTGGCAAGGGGTTCCGGAATACATTACATACTTACCCGTGTTCAATTCATTTTTTATATCTTTATATGTATTTCCTAATAGAGATTGTACAAATTTCGAACCTCTCATTTCCTTCAATTCGCTAACTGATTTTGCCTTCTTACAGATAACTCGCATGGAATCATCATAACCAGCTCCGTACACTACGCCACCATTTTTCAACACACTTTCAGCAAGCGCAGTGAACCCCCCCCCGGATGTACTTTCAAAAAGAACATTTTTATCCTTAACTCTCAAAACAAATCCTTTTGTTCTTTCTTCTGTTCTATCGGCTTTATTATGAATAGGGCAGGTCGCATCACAGGCTCCGCAATTTATACAGTTTTCTTGATTAACTACCGGGTACAAAAAGCCCTCCGTATCTGGCTTCATAGTAATTGCCTGCTTCGGACAAATATTTGCACAAGCAGTGCAACCACAACAATCAACTTTATTTTTTATTTGTATCATATATCCTCCTGAAAGGAAATCATTCAGAAGAATTGATAATAGTCTACATAAATTTTTTCAGAATTCTATAGATGCCCATTCGGTACAGAATGCTTTTCGACCTTTCAATCAGATAATCTTGTTTTCTGATTGGTATGAATCTTTGAACATGCATCTTCAAAGATTCCTTATCTAACTCCACGTAGTATTCACTGCGCTTCGGATGAGGCTTTGCAGAGTGTTGAATCATAATTCCATCCAACTTTACAGCCGTCATCAAATCCGTTGGATAGATTTCGTACCTTTCTGCAATTTCCCGCAGTACTTTTGCCCCTTTAGAAGATTGTACGATCAGATTCGTAAATCCTTTATCATCATCTGCAAGATTATCTACTAATTCGCTTACATGCCAGCAATCGTAAATCGTAAAATCGCTGCATCTTTCCAAAGTTTTAAACCGGCAATCGTAACAGCTTGGTCTTGATGAAATCTCTGTAAAGAAACTTTTAAGCATCGGATCGACGCGAGCACTTCCATAATAGACTGCCCCATTCTTAAATTGAATTCGCATCGTTCCACTATGGTAACCGTAAGTTTTATTTCTGAAAACAACGTTCTCTATTTCTGAATGATATTCACTTTTTTGTTCGTTCAAATACTTTTTCCAGAGTTTTGGTGATGGGGTTCCATGGCATACCAAATCTATTGTCAACAAATTTCTGTACTTCTTTTTCAGATATGTCATTAAGCCGTAAACCTGACATGTTGTCCCAATAAAACACACTAATGTTCCCTGTTCTAAGTGCATTTTTACCTTAGCAAAGCAATCATTCAAATCGCTCTGCACATATTTGGAACCTCGAAATTCCTTTGTACCCCCCCCCGAATTCTATGAATCACTCTAAAGTCATCATCATATGTTGCACCACAAACAACGCCGTCCTGTTCAAAGACCCAATCGGCTAATGGTGACACAAAACCGCCAGAAGTACTCGTAGACACAACTTGAGAAGCACTCGCTCTTAATGCGTATGCTCTTCTTATAAATGGCTCCATTTCCACCGTGTTTTTCACAGGACAGACACTATCGCACAATCCACAATCTATACACTTTTCAATATTCACAAGCGGATATAAAAATCCTTCTTCATCAGGTTTCATGCTGATGGCTTTTCTAGGACAGCTATTATAACATGCTGTACAGCCACAGCAGTCCTCTTTCTCCTTAATTGTAATCACTTATGCTATCTCCCATTATAATTTATCTAATATATTCAGGTAAAAATTCTGAAAATATTTTGCGACATCTTTTTCATCGAATCCAGCTTTTCGAAGTTCCTCAATTCTTGAATACCTCTTAAAATCTCGGAACTTTAGTATTTCCTTAACCCACGCGGACTTGTCCGCCGAAAGTGGTAAATACTTTACACAGTCCGTAACATCTACTTCTTTTGTTATTGTATCTGCAAGAAGTACCGGCAATCCAGAAGCCTGCGCTTCAACACCGGCAACTGGTAATCCCTCACAGAACGAAGGCATCACAAAAACATCCATTGCTTGGTATATTTTTTGCATTTCATTAGTGGTTCCCATGAACTGCACACTTTCTTCCAAATGCAATTTCTTCACTTTTTGCTGCATTGCTTCACGGAGTTCACCATCACCAAATAAAAGCAGAACAGCATCATTGCATTCACTATGTAATGCTGCAAACACATCAATCAAGTATTCATGGTTTTTCTGCACATTAAATCTTCCTGCGTGTCCAATAACAAACTTATTTTCTACTCCTAGATCTCTCCTGACCCTTTCCCTGATCGTCAAGTCAAACGCATATTTTTCCAACGCAATACCATTCGGGATAAATTCGTACCTTTGGTTCTTAACAATACTTTTGGGGAAAGAAAACTGTGCAGCTAAAGATGAACACGCCCAAAATGAGTCAACAAATGCAGGCATTAATGGTTTATAAGCATTAGACATAATTACAGATATCTTATTCCGGTAAACAGCACTACCGGCATTATGTGTATGAAATGTCACATGCTTTACCCCCGCAAGTTTTGCGAGAAACACGATATTCATATCAGAAGACGGTCCACCATTTAAGTGAAGAACCTTGATATTATTATCTTTAAATGTTCTATACAGTCTATACCATCGTGTAATTCCTCTTAAGAATTTGTTTCCAACTTCATCTGCAGAGGCCACAATTTTTTTTGACCCCATACCAAGTACAATATCTTCCAAATCCTCGTGACGGTCATGTAAGACAAGATAATCAAAATTCAGTTTATCTCTATCAAGATTTTTCTGAATATTAATCATCATAGATGTTATCCCACCAAACCCTAGTGGAGCAGTCACTAAAATATGTTGCGCTTTATCTTTATTCATTTCTTTTCCTTTCCTCTAAATACTGCAGCTTTAATATCACATCTATAATGCCTGTTCCACTTTATAAATCCATCACTGACCTAAAGCCGCATCTAAGTATTTTATTGTTTTTTGCTGTAGACAATTTAAGCTGTTCTTCACTTCTGCGTAGTTTATATCCTTCTGGATTTCTAAAATATCACCCGAATATCTTCTATCACTAACACCAAGGTTCTGACAGAGAGAATCGATTCTGGAATTTTTCGATGTTGCACTTGTATTTGCATACCGATTAAAAATCATGAACTTTTTCTCGTTGATGATTGAGAAACACGTTCCATGAAAAGAGTCCGTGCAGACATACTCTGCTCCTCGTATAAAATTCAAGAACCGATCCGGAGCCACATCGTAAGGCGCATAATCTCCAAATGTCTCATCGTTTTCAACATATTGATCCATGTGGCGCAAAGCTACAATTTTAAGACCTGTTGATTCCGCCAATTTCTGAACCTGATTTCTGTATTCTGGATTTGCACCCAAGAAATACGCAAAAATGTACGGCTCACTCATTTCCTTTTTGACTGGGATCAATTTATCCCACTGTTCCTTATTAAAGTTAAAAACAGGGTCCAGAATTACGGGAACATCCAATTCTGTCAGTTCTTTTACAATTTCACTGCCTCGGTTTTCTCTCATACTAATGTAATCCAACCGCTTCAGGAAATTTGCTGTTCTTCTTTTCTGATACCACGGGATCTGACCGACGCCAAAACTTGACGCATACGAAATTTTTCTGATTTCATCTGGAACGAACATCAGATTATAGAAATTCGTAGGTAATCCCGCCGGTGACCAAAGTTGATCACTTCCAGTCACAACTGCATCGTACCTTCTTGCTCCTTTACACAAAGCCTTATATCCACAAAACTCAGGTGACAACTTTGTAAAGGCTTTATTCTTAAACTGTTCAAATGCTTTCATCCGAACTGCATCATTTTTTGCAAATTCCGGATGCTTTTTCATCCCCTGCCTTTTCAAAAAGGCTTCATATTTGTCATTTAGAAGAATTCCATTTAAAAGTCGTGGAATGGATCTTACTTTTTCCGCAATAGTAAGTTTCTTCTTATATCTTATCAATTCATAATCAATTCCACGAGATTCAAGCATCTTCACTGTTGCAAAAGCCTGCAACATTCCACCATAATTCTCGTGAAAGTATTTAATGCATACTCCTATCATTTACTTTTCTCCTGTCCACTCAGCAAATTTTTATAGATATCCGTCATTTGCTGGTGTGAAATCTCCAATCTAAATTCTTCCGCTTTTTCCACACAGGCCTTCTGCATCGAAGATCTGACTTCTCTATCACTTAGCAATTTGATTTTCTCTGCAAAAGCATCCGCATCAGTAGGCGTACAGAGATATCCAGTCTCACCATCTACAACATAGTCCTTAATACCCTGAACATCACTGCCTACTACAGGTACTCCAGATGCTAAAGCCTCAATTCCAGCTAATCCAAGTCCCTCTCGCAGTGATGGAAGAACTGCAATATCTGCACAACGATTTATTTCTGGAATATCTTTTCTGAAGCCCAAAAAAATCACTCTGACTTCTTTTTCTTCGGCATATTTTTTCAGAAAATCATAAGTTCCCAAATTGCTCATAGCCTTGCCGCAAATTAAAAAGACATATCTTTGATCCGCAAGCTTTTCTAATGCGTCAATAATGACCTTATGGTTCTTTCGAGTAGATAATTCTCCGACTTCCAGAATCGCGATATCATTTTCTGAAAGTCCCAATGATTTTCTATAGATTTCTCGATCAATTTGACACTCATGATATCTTGATGTATCCACGCCAACCCCATTAATATGATAGACGTTTTTACATCCCATCTTTTTCATTTGTGCATAATCTTCTCGATTGATTGTTATAATGCCATCCGTCATCCATGAGCAAAGCCACTCTACACCCCCATAGACGATTTTTGTTTTTAGAGAAGATCCCTTTGGAAACGTCAAACCGTGTGTAGTATAAGCCACTACACATCCTCTTTTTCTCTTGCGTCTCGTGGCCATTCTGACAATCGCTCCCGGAATAGGAGTGTGGACATGGACAAAATTGAATTGATATTTATTAAGTAATTCTTTATACTGTTTATATGCTGTAAGACTTTCTTTGCTTACTGGAGATGTTGATGAAAAATCAATCTGATGAAACGTAACTCCAATAGATGCAAATCGCTCTTCAGGTACAAAAGTAGAAACTGAATTTCCGTTTGCTGCACAATGTACTTCATATCCCATTTCTTGCAACAGCTTCATATCCGGAATCAAAAATCCGTTTAAAAATCCACCTGTTGCCGCTACTATTAGTGCTCGTTTCATCTCTCTCTCCTTTTACTTTTCCATCTGCTGTGCGATATCGGCATCCACAATTTCCTCGCCGGTCTTATGTTTCAGCTGCTCTTTACTTGCTTCACTCAGGCCGTTATTGATCACACAGTTCATATCGCAAGTGCTGCACTTATCCAATTCTTCTTTGGTAACCTTGCCATCACGGTAGTCACGGCAGATCTTCAGCTCATACATGCTGTACGGATGCTTAGTAAACAGAGCCTTGAACTTGTGTACCAGAACCCAAGTAGCAGGCTTCCAGATATATTTGTGCATAGCCGGACTGACAGAACCAATCATCCAGCAGTCACGGTCGCAGCAGCGAACCTTTGCACGAACCTTCTCTGCTTCCGGGCTGTTCCACAGCTCATCCCAGGTCTGATTGTTCAGGTTGCCCATGACTTCCTTATCCTTAGTACCATTGCAAGGCATAACATCGCCATACGGGTCGATGAAGAAGGTATCAAAGCTCATATCGCAAGGCAGCAGACGCTTCTGGCCATAGATGTAATTGATCAGGCCGTGGTTGAAGTAAGCACGGAACCACTTCTTCGGGCTATTGCTGCGGAGCAGTTCGTTGACCAGATTCTCGAAGTTCTTTGCCACCATCGGACGGTCGTGGATAATGTTCTTCGCCTCAACGAAGTAGAAGCTGTTGTGCAGAGAAGCAGTTGCAAACTCCATGCCCATCTCGTCAGAGATCTTGTACAGCGGAACCAGGTCAGGAGCGTTCTTGTCCTGAACAGTCATACCGAAGCCGACATCCTTCATTCCCATCTCACGAAGCTTCTTCAGCGTGCCATAACCACGCTGGTAGCCATTCTGCAGGCCTCGGATCTCGTTGTTGGTCTGTTCCAGACCTTCGATAGAGATACGGATACCAATCTGCGGGAACTCCTTACACAGGTCAACAATGCGGTCGGTGAAGAAACCGTTCGTGGAAATAACGATACGATCAGACTTCTTGTACAGTTCACGCACGATATCCTTCAGGTCGGTACGAATGAACGGTTCACCACCGGTAATATTGGTAAAGTACATCTTCGGCAGCTTCTTAATGGTCTCGATACTGATTTCCTCTTCCGGCTTGGAAGGTGCCTTATAACGGTTGCACATAGAGCAACGAGCGTTGCAGCGATAAGTAACGATGATCGTACCATTTAACTTCTTTTCTTCAGACATGATTAACTCTCCTAACTCTCTCTTTTAAGAATGTTTCGATTTTATTTAAGAACCACTTTGCACATACCGAGAACACAACCGAACCGCAGATGACTGCAACAGCTGTAAAGATATATGCCAGCAGACCGTTTCCGAATAGATGAACGAGGTGTAACTTTTCAAACACACGATAAATTACCATGTGGCACAGGTAAATCTCGAAGCTGATACCGCCTAGGGACTTGACAATTGGATTGACCAATACCCCCCTCCGATTGCAGCCAATGGTATAAATCAATGCTGCCACACAGAAAAGCAACATCATGAGCGTATAGCCACCTACGGCAAAATAGACAACCGTGGCAATCAGCAGAATCGCTCCGGCGATAACCTTGTGCTTTGATGAAAACTTGACCAGTTCCTTCCGATAAAGAAATACCAAACCACCTGCAATAAAGTAAATCGCATCATAAACAATATTGCCTCTTCCTGCGCTGAAATAGGAAGAACACAGCCAGTTAAACATCAGTGCCGCAACTGCTACGCCCCACGCCCTCTTCTTATTTCCAATCAGGAAGCAGAAAAACGGGAACAGCATATAGAACACAAAAATAACCGCCAGTGTCCAACTCACACCAATGACCGTAATATTCGCATTTGGCAGAAGTCCCTGACATAAAGTCAAGTTTGCGAAGACTTCAAACAAGGATTCCTTGCTCGGTGAAATCACAAAGTCCAATGCACAAAGCAGTGCAAAGTACGGCCAGATTTTGATGTACCGTTTCTTGTAAAAATCTTCTACGCTGATCTTCTGGTCAATAATTTTCTGGTAATAGCCGCAGCACATTCCAAAACCACTGACCATCATAAAAAGGAAAACGAGGTTTGTGAAAGATGGTATCAGCCTCTCAAACACAAATCCTCCTATCCCATATTCTCCATTTGCAAGGACGTGCATCAGTGCAATGCCAATAATGGCATATGCCTTCAAACCATCTATTCCCTCATATCTATCCGCTTTTGTAGCCACAAATTCTCTCCTCACATAACAATCTTACTGATACACCTTCATAATTTTCTCGTAATACTCATCAATGGTATCGAAGCTGATGTCCTTGCAGTTCGCACTGTACTCCGCACACAGCTTCTTATCACCCCAGAGCTTCTCTATCTTTCTCTTCAAATCTTTCCCGTTACCGCTTTCAAACAGCTCGCCGGTCTTGCCAACCTGAATCAGTTCCGGGATACCGCCGATGTTCGCTCCCAGCACCGGTGTGCCGTACATCTGGGATTCCATCACAGAGAACGGGCAGTTCTCATACCACTCAGAAGGATAAATGGAGAACCGTGCCTCACGGATCAGCTTTTCCAGTGCTTCGCCTTTCTGGAAACCAACGTTCTTGATGTTCTTAATACCATTTACTGTCTCTTCCAGCGGGCCAGTACCGGCGAAGATGAACTGCACATCCTGCAGTTCTTTACAGACCTTGATAAGCGTACCGATACCCTTCTCCTCCGAGAAGCGACCGAAGTAGAGGACGTAATCCTTCTTTGGAGTCTCTTTCCACTCCACCTTATCGATGAAGTTGTACATTGCCACGGTCTTGGTCGCAAACAGCGGGTTACTGTCCATCTTGCTCTTCATGAACTCCGAGCAGCAGATCATGGTGTCAATGTACTTATAGGTGCCCTTCCACTTCCAGAATTCAGCCTCCATCATGCCGATGGCAGATTTCACCGTGGAACCGTGAATGCACTTGCCTTTCATGCAGTTCACGAAATGGCCGCCGAGACACTTCTCACAGTTCTGGTGGGTGTTCGGATTGTTCAGCATGTGATTCGGGCAGACCAACTGGTAGTCATGTGCCGTGAAGATGATTTTACAATCTCTTCCGGTCTCCTTGCGCCACTTCACGATTTCCAGGATGATGGAAGGTGTCAACTGGTAGTTAAAATTGTTCAGGTGACAGACATCCGGCTTGAAGTCGTCTAGAACTTTTCTCAGCTGCACTCTTGCTTCCTTGCTGTAGATAGTTTTGATCGGGTAAGTCAGCTTGCTCAGTTTGCTGCCACCGTGGAAGTCCATATCAGATGTATAAGCATTGACACGGTTGCCCACGCAGCGGCCTTCATGCTCCATACCGAAGTACTGAACCTCATGTCCGTGCTGCTCCAGTGCCTCACCCAGCTTAAATATGTACGTCTCCGATCCGCCATTCGGATATAAAAATTTATTTATTATTAATACTCTCATCGGCTCTTCTCCCCATACAATGCAAGTGTTTTATCCACTACTTCATCCCAGTTGTATTTTGCACAGATAAAGTCGGCTGCCTGTTCTTTTAACTTTCCTACCTTCCGAATATCATCGCATGCGTCCTGCAGTTTTTCTGTCAGGTCCTTGATATTGGATTTTCGGAATATGATTGCTTTATCTTCTACCACCTCGGTACATTCCGGTATATCAGATACCAGACAAGCATTTCCATAACTCATGGCTTCCAGAAGACTTAATGGCATTCCTTCCAGATCAGACGGCAGCGTATAGATGTAAGCGTTGCTGTATAATTCATCCAGCATCGCTCCCTGCACAAATCCGGTAAAGAGAATCCGATCGTCACCCTTCGCCAGTTCTTTCAATTCCTTCATAAAGGAATCTGTATCACTGGAACCGCCTGCGATGACCAGCTTTTTATCTGTTTTGACATCCTTGAACGCTTCAACCAAATACCGGATACCTTTTTCCGGTACCAGTCGACCAAGAAATAATATGTAGGAATCTTTCGTCAGTCCAAATTTTTCTGTTATTAAACCAGCTTCTCGGGTTTCTGGTCTGTTCACTCCATTCGGAACGAAATGTGTCTCCCTGCCATAGGTATCTCTGAAATAATCCTGAACACCTTTACTCAAAACGATGATTTCATCTGCATATTTTACAGCATTCTTTTCACCCTGACGGATGAATTTAGAGCCAAATCCTGACTTCCATTTTTCCCGTTGCCAGTCTATACCATGAATGGTAACCACAACCCTCTTTCCAAACATCTTTGGAAGCCATGAAAAAAAAGCTGGACCTTCTGCATGGATATGTACCACATCATATTTTCCAAAAGCACTGTACAGAGCCGCAAAGAAAGAGGAACTCACCGCTGCAAGACCTTTTCCTTCAATAGTTGGAACAAATTTCTGTCGGATTCCATCATATTCAATTTTATTGTCATACTCTGCACCACTCACGTGATGACCAGATCTGTTGTAACAGGTAACCCGACATCCATCTCGTGCCATTCTGGTGCACAGTTCTTTTACAACAATCTCTATCCCGCCCTCACGGGACAGTCTTTTTTGTCCGAACATGGACACTGCAAATTTATCTTTCATAATGTTCTCCAACCAATATTGTCCCCTCTGCTCCTTTATATCTATGTACTTTTGTTGAGTAGACATTTCTGCACTCTACATACTTAAAAGAAGTAGCCTTTTCAGCATTTCGTATGCTTTTTATTGACCTTTTACAACAATCCTACTTCGATCCAACCTTCCCCAGCACAACAGCCACGGTCTTAAACAGAATCATAATATCCAACCCCGGACTCCACTTTTTAATATACTCGGTATCCAGTCTTACAACTTCTTCAAAGTCTGTGATATTACTTCTTCCGCTGACTTGCCACATACCGGTAAGTCCCGGCTTGAATGCCAGTCTGGAGCGGTGATGCATCTCGTATTTCTCCCACTCGTCCACTGTTGGCGGTCTGGTTCCCACAAGGCTCATGTCACCTATGAGTACATTCCAGAACTGTGGAAATTCATCCAGAGAGTAATCACGAATAAAATTACCGATTCCCTTGATGATACGTGGATCATTATCCATCTTGAACATCATACCATCTTTGATATCGTTCTGTGCCATCAGCTCTTTCTTTCGCTCTTCTGCATCCATATACATGCTTCGGAATTTGTAAATGTTGAATTTTTTGCCATTTTTTCCGATTCGCACCTGTTTGAAGAAAATCGGTCCCGGTGACTTAATATAAATGATTGGTGCTACAAAGATAAAAATGATACCTGTCAGTAGCATTCCAACCAGTCCTCCGCAGATATCCATCGTCCTTTTGAAGATCAGCTGACCGGCGCTTACCATATTGATGCTGGTCGAAAGCACCGTATATCCTTCCAGCTTTTCCACAATCTGGTTGGAAGAATCATCCGCAACTCTTGCCAGCTTGATATGTACGGTAATTCCCATGATACCGAAATTTTTGATCAGTTTATCCGGAAGCGCAAGCTCTGTCGGAATGCTGAAAAGTGCTTCATCCACCCAGTTCAACTGTGCAAAATCTTCAATCGCACTCTCTCCACAAAATACCGGGAATCCATGATAATTTGGAATTTCATTTTCTTTTGCATCAATAATTCCAATTCCCATTACATGAAACTCACTATAGGGATTGCTGGTAAATGCCTCCACAATTTCTCTATAATTCTTTTTTCCACCGATCAGAAGGATCGCTCTTTTCCCTGATGCAGGGCCTCTGTGCTTGGAAAGCCATTTTTTCAACAAAATCCTTCCTATATATAATACGCAGATTGATATGATTGGGAATGCAAATATAACAACTCGTGAGTAATTGCTCGACTCTTTCATTGCAAACAAATAAGCAATCACACACACGGTCACGATGATTGCGTGCTTTGCGACTGCCTTAGTCTCCAACCAGTACCCTCTTCTTAAGATGCCCTTGTAACTTCCCATCATCAGTCCCACAACCAGATCGATCGCCGCTATCGCAAAAAACACATTCCGGTAAAGCGGTGCTTCTCTGTAATATGCAGTCCCATGATATAACCAGTGAGCAAGTAAATAAGATAATTCCAACAATATTAAATCTAACAAAATAAAATCCCAGTGTTTTAACCAACTGGAAGTTTTCTTTCTGTACATAAGTGAACCCAACCCTCTTAAACATTACTTTCGTAATTTTTCTTCTTTAACATTTATAACATATTTCGTATAAAAGGTAAAGCAATCTCCATGTACAATTCTCTTTTTCGACATTTTATCGACTTTCCGCACAAAAAAAGCCATTAGTTTTATCTACTTTTTCCTGAAAACTAATGACTTTTTAATTATTTATCGATTATTGTATTTTCAATTATAGATTTTTACCCTTTCCATACAATAATCACCTTTTTTGCTGCTACAATCTGATTTCTGACAGATTTTCTACTTTGTCAGTGCAATAATTGCCTTCACCACATCGTCAATTCCCATCTCAGAGCTGTCGATCAGCGTTGCATCTTCAGCCTGCTTAAGCGGTGCGATCTCTCTTGTCATATCGCGCTCGTCTCTTTCCTGGATATCCTGCTTGATCTGTTCAAAATCACAGGCTTCTCCTTTTCCTTCCAGTTCTTTGAACCGGCGCATTGCGCGGCATTCTACACTTGCAGTCAGATACACTTTAACATCCGCATTCGGAAGTACATTGGTTCCGATATCTCTTCCGTCCATAACGACATCTTTTTCTTTTGCAAGATTCCTCTGCAGATCCAGAAGCTTTGCACGGACTGCCGGTACTGCCGAGCTTACAGATGCCATATTTCCAACCGCTTCCTCACGAAGCTGTGAAGTGATGTTTTCTCCATTCAAATAGACTTGCTGCACACCATTTTCATAACCAAGCTCTACCTTTACATCCTCGCATGCTGCCTCGATCTTCTCTACTTCTCCCGGTACGATCCCTTTTTTCAGAAAATGTACGGCAAGTCCGCGGTACATTGCCCCGGTATCTACATAGATGAATCCCAGTTCCTTTGCAACCAGTTTTGCGATCGTGCTCTTTCCGGCACCTGCCGGTCCGTCAATTGCGATATTATATCCCATTTTATATCCTCCCTGTTTCACTCACATTTTCTGTTGCTGTCCAGATCTGACGGTTCCTTTTCCGGCTTTCCGCTGATATTCTCATCCTCAGCTTTTCTCACCTTCCATCCGGATCATTTCCTGTTTACGCCATCTCTGGATTGCTGTGCGATATCTATTACCAGATATTACTTCCTGCCGCATATGCGGTCGACCACGCGATCTGCAGATTGAATCCACCGGTCAGTGCATCCAGATCCAGCACTTCCCCTGCAAAATACAGTCCCTGTACCAGCTTTGACTCCATCGTAGACGGATTTACTTCTTTGACTTTTACACCGCCCCGTGTAATAATTGCCTCTTTGAAATCCCGAAGCCCGGTCAGTGTCACAGTAAAATGCTTGATCAGATGGACAAAATTCATCCGCTCTTCTTTCGTGATTACATTGACCTTCTTCTCCGGATCAATGCCGCTTAAGTGGATCATGACCGGAAGTAATTTTGCCGGAAACAGTCCGGTAACTGCATTTTTAAACTGTTTATTATGGTTTGCATCAAATTCCCGCAGCACTCTCGCATCCAGCTGCTCTTCGGAAAGTGCCGGCTTCAGGTCGATGACCAGCTTTAACTCATGCTTTTTCTGCAGGATTTTACCTACATAGGCACTCGCACTGATGATCAGTGGTCCGCTTACTCCAAAGTGGGTGAATAACATTTCTCCGAAATCACTGTACAGCTCTTTCTTTCCGTCATAGACCGTTGCCTGGACATTCCGGAGGGAAAGTCCCATCAGTGCCGGAATGTACTCTTCTCTGACATTCATCGGAACCAGGGAAGGTGCAGGATCGGTGATCTTGTGTCCCATCGCTTCTGCAAAGCGATAACCATCTCCGGTGGAACCTGTTGTCTGATAGCTGACACCACCGGTTGCGATAATGCAGGCATCCCCTTCTTCTTTGCTTCCATCCGCCATGACAAGATAGGAAAATCTTCCATCCTCTGCCACAACCTTTTCTACATTGGAATAAAGATGGATGTGTACTCCATTTCGCTTCATTTCCAGCTCCAGTGTGCGGATAACATCCGAAGAATGATCCGACTGCGGAAATACACGGTTGCCACGCTCTGTCTTCAGACGCAATCCTGCATTTTCAAAGAAATCCATCACATCCTGGTTAGTAAATCCGTAAAAACTGCTGTACATAAACTTCTCATTGGATACCATATTCTGGAAAAGTTCATCCACGTCACAGGCATTGGTGACATTGCATCTGCCTTTTCCCGTGATGAAAAGCTTCTTTCCAAGTTTTTCATTTTTCTCAAATACGTGGACTTCATTGCCATTTTTCGCCGCAAAAATCGATGCGAACATACCGGCAGCTCCGCCCCCTACGATCAGTACTTTACTCATTTGATCCTTACCTCATCTTCTACAGGCTCCAGCTCATCTCTGGAATAAACCTGATATTCGTCCCAGATGTCCTCCAGTGTCTCCAGCGTCTCGATGACATCATCCTGCTTCTTCATACAAAGTGCAACCACCAGTGCATTGATCACACTGAGCGGTGCAACCAGGGAATCTACGATAGATGCCATATCACTCTTGGCGATCAGATTGCAGGAGGAATAGAGATTCATCGGTGAATTCACACTGTCGGTCAAGGTTATTACCTTTGCTTTCCGGTTGCTGGCAAATTCCAGTGCTTTTAAAGTACGCATGGAATATCGTGGAAAACTGATCCCGATGATCACATCTTCTTCCCCGATCCGGATCAGCTGCTCAAAAATCTCGCTGGAACTGTTGGTATCGACCTCTACCACATCCTCACAGATCAGATTCAGATAGAAAGTCAGGAATTTTGCCAGCGGTGCACAGCTTCGGATTCCGATCACATAAACCTTTTTTGCCGCAAGGATCGTATCCACCGCCAGCTCAAATGCATGATTGTCCACGGATTCCAATGTCTGCTTGATCTTCTCGATATCAGACTGCAGAACCGTCGCCAGGATCTCGCTCCGGTCGATCCGTCCGTAGGTCACTTCCATACGCTGGATAGAATTCAGCTTGGTACGCACCAGTTCTCCCAGTGCTTTCTGGAATTCGGGATAGCCTTTATATCCAAGCTGTGTTGCGAAACGGACAACCGTTGATTCGCTGACACCGACTGCCTCTCCCATCTTTGCAGCCGTCAGGAAGGCTGCTTTATCATAATTTTCTTTGATGTAATCCGCAAGCCGCTTCTGTCCCTTGCTGAACTTCGGATATCTCTCATCAATTCTAATCAGTAACTCATTTTTTGTGCTCACAATTTGCCTCCAAATAAGAAACGTGCCTTTTTATAAAATCATTTACTTCTATTATAAATAAGGTCACAACCCTTTTTATTATAAGCAAAAGAGCCATAAAATTCAACTCGAATTTTATGGCTCCTGAGGTTACGTTTTGCTCACAAAATACTGTCTGTAACAGCTTTCGTCAGTTCGTCGTTATTATACCGGATAACTTCCGTCTTTTGCAATTGTAGCATCTACTTTCTTCTCCTGTGCCTCGCGGTATTTGAAGAAGTCTGTAGCTACCTGCGGGAAGAGTGCGTAGCTGAGTACGTCTTCATCCTGCTCTTTGTACTGTTCCATTTCTTTTTCAAGAGTTCCGAGTTCATCCGGAATCAGATCTGCCGGACGGCATGTGATAACTTCCGGATTGTCTCCGAGTACTTTCTTAACAACATCCGGGTTGAACGGTTTAACAGTTGCACCGTATTTTCCGCTCAGGATGTCTTTCGTCTCTTTTGTTGCCATCTTGTAGCGTTCGCCCATCAGGACATTGAATACTGCCTGTGTACCAACGATCTGTGATGACGGAGTAACCAGCGGTGGTTCACCAAGGTCTTTACGAACTCTCGGTACTTCCTCAAGTACATCGTAGAACTTGTCTTCTGCTCCCTGCTCTTTGAGCTGGGAAGTAAGGTTGGAAAGCATTCCACCCGGTACCTGGTACAGAAGAGTCTTGATGTTAACACCAAGGTTCTTCGGATTGAGAAGTCCACTGTCAAGTGCTTCGTCACGGATCGGACGGAAGTAATCAGCGATCTCAGCCAGAAGATTCTGGTCAAATCCTGTATCATAAGGTGTTCCCTTGAATGTCTCAACCATAACTTCTGTCGCCGGCTGAGAAGTTCCAAGTGCGAACGGTGAAATAGCGGTATCGATCACGTCTACACCGGCTTCAACTGCTTTTAAGTATGTCATTGAAGCAACACCTGATGTGTAATGTGTATGCAGCTGGATCGGGATATCAACAGCTTCTTTTAATGCTCCGACAAGCTCTGTTGCCTTGTACGGAAGAAGAAGTCCTGCCATATCTTTGATACAGATAGAGTTTGCACCCATATCTTCTATTCTCTTAGCGATGTCTACCCAGTAATCTAAGGTGTAAGCATCTCCAAGAGTATAGGAAAGTGCGATCTGTGCTTCTGCTTTTTCAGAATTTGCTGCTTTTACTGCTGTCTGAAGGTTTCTAAGGTCATTCAGACAGTCAAAAATACGAATGATATCGATTCCGTTTGCAACAGATTTTTTAACGAAGTATTCTACTACGTCATCTGCATATGGACGGTATCCAAGGATGTTCTGTCCACGGAAGAGCATCTGAAGTTTGGTGTTCTTGAATCCGTCACGGAATTTACGAAGTCTTGACCATGGATCTTCATGCAGGAAACGAAGGGATGCATCAAATGTAGCTCCGCCCCAGCACTCTACGGAATGATATCCGACTTTGTCCATTTTATCTACGATCGGAAGCATCTGTTCTGTGGTAAGTCTTGTTGCGATCAGGGACTGATGCGCATCACGCAGAACTGTTTCCGTAATCTTAATCGGTTTCTTTTCAATTGCTGCCATTATATCTTCCTCCAATTATTATAAGGTTTATTAAGCTCCAGGATTGTTATCTCACTGTCAGATACGCGCTTCCTGTTGCTACATAACTCCGAAAATTGCCATAAATGTTCCGGCTGCTACGGCTGTTCCGATAACTCCGGCTACGTTCGGTCCCATTGCATGCATCAGAAGGAAGTTGGTCGGATCTGCTTCCGCTCCTACTTTCTGAGATACACGGGCTGCCATAGGTACGGCAGATACTCCGGCTGAACCAATCAGCGGATTTACCTTGCCATGTGTGGCTACGCACATCAGTTTTCCAAACAGGACACCTGCTGCGGTACCGAATGCGAATGCGATCAGACCAAGTAGTACGATCTTCAATGTGCTGACATTTAAGAATGCCTCTGCACTTGTAGTAGCACCTACAGATGTACCAAGCAGGATAACTACGATGTACATCATTGCGTTGGATGCGGTCTCTGTCAGCTGTCTTACAACACCGGATTCTTTGAACAGGTTACCAAGCATCAGCATACCTACCAGAGGAGCTGTTGTCGGAAGAATCATACATACAACGATGGTTACGATGATCGGGAACAGAATTTTCTCAAGCTGTGTAACCGGACGAAGCTGTCCCATTTTGATCTTTCTTTCCTTCTCTGTTGTGAGAAGCTTCATGATCGGCGGCTGGATGATCGGAACCAGTGACATGTACGAGTACGCCGCCACGGCGATCGGTCCCATCAGAGCCGTCTGCTGGAGCTTACCTGCAAGGAAGATGGATGTCGGTCCGTCTGCTCCACCGATGATGGAGATAGCAGCTGCTGCCTTATCAGAGAAACCAAGAGCCATCGCGCCAAGATAAGCTGCGAAAATACCAAACTGTGCTGCCGCACCGAGGAGGAAGCTCGCCGGGTTGGCAATGAGCGGTCCGAAGTCAGTCATCGCACCGACACCCATGAAAATAAGTGACGGGAGAATAGACCACTCATCCAGCTGGAAGAAGTAATACAAAAGTCCGCCCGTTCCGTTAGCCGAATCTTCTGCATGAAGCATGATATCCGGGTAAATATTTACCAGGAGCATACCAAATGCAATCGGTACAAGCAGAAGCGGTTCAAACCCATGCTTGATTGCAAGATAAAGGAAAAAACATGCAACTGCGATCATAATGTAGTTACCCCAAGTCAGGTTGAGGAACGCAGTCTGCTGCACGAGGTTTCCCAGTGTGTTAGTGATATATTCCATGTTATAACCTCCTGTTTTTCAAAAGGATGTTGCTCCTTAGTTCAATGTAGCCAGTGTCTGTCCTGCTTCTACTGCATCACCTACTGCTACATCGATACTTGCAACTGTTCCGTCTTCCGGAGCTACAACAGGAATTTCCATCTTCATTGCTTCTACGATAAGAACTGCATCACCGCGGGATACTTTCTGTCCTACGCTTGCTTCGATCTTAAATACTTTTCCGGCTGCACCTGCTTCTACCTTGATGCTTCCAGCTCCGGCTGCTGCTTTTGGAGCTGCCTTCGGTGCTGCTTTCGGAGCTGCCTTTGGTGCTGCTACTGGTGCTGCAGCTGCTCCGTTTCCGTTTTCTTCTACTGTAACATCATATACGTTGCCGTTAACTGTGATTGTATAGTTTTTCATCTTTAAATCCTCCTGATTCTATTCGCACTATGCATTCCATTTGTTTGATTTTCTTCTCTTGATAGAACGTACTACAAATCCGTCTGTAGTAGTTCCTTCTGCTGCTGCGATCGCTGCTGCGATAACTGCAACAAGTTCGGTATCATCCATTTCTTCTGCTTCTTCTACAGCTGCTGCCACTGCCGGTGCCGGTGCTGCCTTCGGAGCTTCTTCTTTTTTCTTCTTGGATGTACCGTTAAGTAATGCAGGAACGTATTTGATCAGGGAAATGATAAAGCTCATGAAAATAAGCATTACGAATACAGTTCCCATACCAAGTAATGTGTTAAGTCCCGCTTTTTCAAGGATTTCGCTCATGCCGTAATGAGCATTGACTGTAAATGATTCCAGAGTCATATTCTCATCGAATACGAATTCCAGGTCTGCACTTCTGTCAGAAAATGTTGCCGGTGCAGTTACCGTTACACCTGTAGAAGACGCCTCGAATTCATAGTCTTTATGGCTTTCATAATCGCCGCATTCTTCCAGGGATGCTTTCCATCCTTCCAGTGCAGTTGCGAAAGTGTCTGCTTCCATCTGCACACCGGTCTGGCTTTCAAACTGTGCCATCAGATATCCCTGATTCCAGTCTGACATCTCTGTGATCTGGTCGCTTGTGATGGATCCGCTCTCAATGATATCAAAAACAGCATCACAAGACTGGATCAGTGTATCTTTGTCATAGCTGACGGTCTTGGCATTTCCGCAGCCTGCAAGGCCGAGCACAAGTACCAGAACTGCGACTACTAAACTAATCTTTTTCTTCACTTTGCTTCACCTCGCTAAATTGTTCCGTGTTTTTTGGATGGTCTTTCTTCCCTTTTTGTAAATAACATCTCAAATGCACCGATCACATATTTTCTGGTATCTGCCGGTTCGATGATGGTATCTACATATCCTCTTCCAGCTGCGGAAAGCGGGCTTGACTGAAGTGCTTTGTATTCTTCTGTCTTTGCTTTTAATGTATCTGCATCTGCATCTGTGTACATGATCTTCGCAGCCATGTCTGCTGCCATCATTCCGATCTCAACTTCCGGCCATGCGTATACCATGTCTGCTCCGATTGCTTTGCTGTTCATTGTCACATATGCGCTTCCGAATGCTTTACCTGTGATCACATTGACTTTTGGTACAGTTGCATCTGCAAATGCATAAGTGAGAGCTGCCATCTCTCTTGCAAGGTTCTTTTCTGAGCATGCAGTTGCCTTGAGTCCCTTTACGTTTGTAAGTGTGAGTACCGGAATTCCGAATGCATCACAGAATTTAACGAAAGCTGCTGCTTTCTTGCATCCCATTGCTGAGAGTGTGCCGTCGAATTCTTCTGCTGTGTTGCCTTCTTCATCGTATACTTTTGAGCGGTTGGCAACAGCACCTACTGTCATTCCGTTCAGGCGGATGAATCCTGTTACCATATCTTTTGCATAAGCTTTCTTTGTCTCAATGAATACACCATTGTCAGAGATCATAGAAAGAGCAAGTGCTGCATCTTCTGCTGCATTCTCAAGATCTGCACATACTCTGTTCAGATCATCTGTGCATTCATCATATGCATCGTTGTCTTCGTTGTTAGCCGGAAGAATTGCTACGAGTGAGCGGATCTCGTCAAGAATTTCTTCTTCGCTTCCTACGCCGTCAACGATTCCGGATTCTTCACTCTGGAATTTTGCGCTTGCTGTATCGCATTTGTCCGCGGTGTTGCCCGGAATGGTGTTCGGAGAGTTTACGAATAATTTTCCGTTCTCTGCCATGAATGTAAAATCAGAAAGTGCTGCTGCCGCTGCCAGTCCACCACCGCAATTGCCGAATACTGCTGTGATCTGTGGAATTACGCCAGAAGCCATAGCCTGTTTGTAATAGAAGCTTCCGAATGCGTTCAGTGCGTCAGTTGCTTCCTGAAGACGAAGTCCTGCGCAGTCGATCAGACCGATCACCGGTGCGCCCATCTTCATTGCCATATCATAAATGTTCGCAATCTTCTTTGCGTGCATCTCGCCGATGGTTCCGTTCAGTACAGATGCGTCCTGGCTGTATACATATACCAGGTTTCCATCGATCACACCGTAACCTGTGATGACGCCATCTGTCGGAGCTTTTTTCTCCTGCATGTTGAAATCTGTTGCTCTTGCAGTTACCTGTCCACCGATTTCAACAAAGCTTCCCTCATCGAGCAAATTGGCAATTCTTAAGCTCGCCGGGTTTGATGATGTTGTGTTGCTCATAAATCTAGCCCTCCATTTTTATAAATTTAATAATTAAATCAAATTTTCTGCCGTGTATATTATACTTGCTTTTTATGCAATACGCAACTGTTTTTGATAAGTTTTCTCTTATTTTGTTAAATTTTCGACAAGTAATTTTCACGTGCAAAAAAAGCCTCTGCAACGCAGAAGCCTTTTCTTACATAAACATATTCCCTGTTCCAACATAACGGATTCCGTCTTCAAAGACTCTCTTTCCGCCAAGTGTAACAAATTTTACATCTTTTAATCTGGTGATATCCCGGCTTAAGTCACCGCCAACTACCAGAAGATCTGCATCCAGTCCTTCCGCAACAAGTCCGCGTTCTTTTTCCACACCCAGTACCTTTGCCGGGTTGGATGTTGCCACTTGTATTGCCTGCACCGGCGTAATTCCGTATTCCACCATATATTGCAGTTCTCTCGGAAGCGGCAAGAGCGGAGAATGATACATTACCATATCGGTGCCGGCAAGAACCGTCACACCCGTATCATAAAATTCTTTAAAATGATCCCGGTACGCTTTATATGCCGGTTCAAAGAATTCATAATTTGCCATCTCTTTTTGCATGACCGGATCGCTGACCGGTGCATCGCCATTCTTCTCAATATTTTCCTTGCACAGTTTATAGAGATAAGTATATGCCATGATAGTCGGTGTCCAGGCAATACCTTTTTCTGCCATCTGCTTTGCATGATCCAGCGTCATAAAGGTTCCATGTTCGATCGTGTCAAATCCGGCATCAATGCACATCTGGATCCCCGGATTGGTTCCGGCATGCACGCCACACTTGATTCCTCTTCTGTGGCACTCATCCACCGCCGCATCCAGTTCTTCCTGGGTAAACTCCGGATATGGTTCCCGGTTGGTGGTCAGGATCTTCACCCATTCCGCACCGTCACGCACCTGCTTACGGATCTCTTTACGGATTGCCCACGGACCGTCCATTTCCTCTACCTCTTCCCAGGCATGCCCGCCTGTCATACAGATTCCGGTATCCGTATGCACGATTCTCGGGATCACGATAAATCCCTTCTTTTCTGCCAGTTTCAGATTCTTGCATACACCATGTGCAGAAGACATATCCCGCACCGTGGTGATCCCTCTTTCAAATGCAGACTGCGCATGCTGCAACGCATATAACATGATCAGCTGTGATCCATAATTAAAGCTGTCCGGCTGGGAATAGCCGTATGCAAGATGCGCATGCATATCCATAAGTCCAGGAAGAAGTGTCGCATCACCATACTCCTTAACTTCCTCCTGCGGAAATTCTTTCAGCAGCTCTTCTTTTGGTGCGATTTTTCCGATCTTGCCGTCCTCTCCAATATAGACTGCCTTATCCGTAAGAACGGTCTTTCCATCTCCTGTAATCAGATATTTCGTACTGATAATCATCCCTTGGTCCCTCTTTTATTCCTTTATTTTTCAAATACACGCAGCCCTTTCATGCTGCCTCTCTCCCGTCGCATCCATTCTTTAACTTTTTAAAGCGCAACCATCTTGAAGTGTATTATACTTGTTTTTTCAAACCAACGCAACCGTTTTCCACAGAATCTGTTAAATATTTTGCATTTTTTAATCCATTTTACGTCCAAAACTTTATACGGATACACTTGCGCTTTTCATTTTACTCACAACATCGTTTAACAATCAATATTAAAATTTTGTGATTCCCAGGTCTGCGTCCAAAGATTACAGCGGCAGATTTTAAAAAATATAGGGGTGAAGGCACTTATTGTGCAATGGAGATGAGACTTAAAAATTGTGGAAGCCTCTGCTGACACAATTTTCGCTTCCAGAGGCTCATCTGAATGGTTTGCACAATGGACTTCACCCCTATATTTTTTTAATCTGCCTCACTACCTCCCTTTCGCAGACCGTCCCCACAAAAAAGAAAATCCTTACCCGGCAAATCACCAGATAAGGATTTCCTCAATTCTTTATACTTTTTTAGGATGACAACATTCTTATTACAGTGTGATCAGCGCATCTGTAATATTTGTAATTCTGCGGTATCCATCTTCTGTGATCAGGAAATCATCTTCCTGACGGACGCCACCGATTCCCGGAATGTAAATTCCAGGTTCGATCGTATGAACCATTCCCGGCTGAAGGGTCACTTTACTGCCGGTACAGATATACGGCTGTTCATGAATATCCAGTCCGAAGTTGTGTCCCGGACCATGTGGAATATGATAGCCTGCATCTTCTACTACCTTCACGATGATATCTCTGAGCTCGCCCATAACCATTCCCGGTTTCAGGCTGTTCTGACCAGCATCCTTTGCTTTTCTGACTACGTCAAACATCTTGTAAAGCTCCGGATTTTTGGCTTTCCCTACTGCAACAGTACGGGTAATATCCGAGCAGTATCCGTGATAATAAGTTCCGAAATCAATCGTCACAAAATCACCAAGCTGGATTTTTCTATCGGATGCTGTCGCATGACAGTTTGCTCCGTTATCCGGACCAGATGCTACAATCGTCTCGAAGCAGAATCCAGAGCCGCCACGGCTTCTGAACTGATATTCCAGTTCATTTGAAATATCGATCTCTGTAACGCCCGGTTTGATCACATCAAGCAGTGCATAGAAAGATCTCTCTGAAATCCGGCATGCCTGTTCGATCGTCTCGATTTCTTCCGGTGTCTTGATCGCACGTAAAGGTTCTACATAAGACCCCTCGGAAACGAATTTGGTATCAGGAGCCTGACTTACCAGATCCTGATAATCATCAAATGTAAGATCTGCTCCACAGATTGCACACTGTTTTACCCCTGCTTCTGCCGCCAATTTACCGGTCTGGCTGAAGTAATTCAGTCCTTCACCGTAGACGACAACTTCAAATCCTTCTGTTTCCTGTGCGGCCTGGAATTCAAACCGTCCGTCGGTTACAAAATAGTTTTTCTTTTCTGTCAAAAGCAGGACTGCAACTCCATATTCTCCGGTAAAGCCGGTCAGATACTTAATGTCGCTGCCTTTGCTGATCACAATTCCGTCATGACCATTTTTCTTTACAGCATCTACAATTTTCTGTATGCGTGTATTCATTGTTCCATCTCCTACTGAATGAAATCCCAGTTGAATTTCATATTTTCATCATATGATTTGTATGGTTTTCCATCAATATCATAGATGTTTACATTATAATGCCAAGGTTCCGGAAGTGTCTTCTCCGGATAAATGTGCTTCATCAGCTCATATCCTTCCGGATCATAGACCTTCAGTTCCTCTCTTGTGTTGACCGGTCCGCGGATACCATCCCATCGTCCGTCAACACCTTCCTGCATGACATTGAACCAGACAGTACTTAAGGTTGCAAAATACTCTTCGTAATTGCTGATCGCATAAGTGTCCGGCCACAAACCATTGTCGCTGGCATGCTGATATGCTTTCCGGATCATGTCTGCAAGCGTCTGATCTTTCAGACCATTCATTCCAACCAGGTGGATCGCATGTCCGAACTCATGGACAAGGATCATTTCATTCGGATAACTGGTTGCATATCTTCCGGTTCTGAGACGGATCACATTTGCCTCTGAAATTGAGGATGCCGGATTCGTCATCTCACCGCCGTAACCTGCCACATGGCGGGTTGCAAGCAGATATCCCATTCTGTGTTCCGGGACATCATATGCATTCTCAAGCAGTCCGAACACAGATACCTCTGCGCCTCTGCGGACAAGCTCTTCTGCTACTTCCGGGATCTTTTCAAGCATCATATCAATAATTGCAAGTGCTTTGTCCACTACGGCCGGTGTTGTTTTTTCTCCGGCTTTTACTACAATGCCGGAGGTTCCTTTTTTGCGGACTACATAATATGGCTGATACACGGTCTGGTAGACCTTTTCATTGTCTACCGATCTGTCTTTTACATCAGTCAGCTTTCCGACAACCTGTACGGTAACCTCTCCTGCACATTCCGGATCAACCGGATGAACCAGGGAAAGTGTGGTACGCATGGATTCTTTCTGGTATACCGTACCATAATCCCATGTCATATCACTGGTCCAGTGTACCAGTTCCTGTACTTCCCCTTTGTATTTTACCAGATAATCGTTTTCATTATCAGCACGGCGCATCTGTTCGCCCCAATAAATCTCAATTCTTCTGTCATCGATCAGAATGACTTTTTCGACCGGTGCATAATTACAATTCTCTGACATTTATTTTTCATCCTCCTGAAACATAAACTTATTTTCTAATCTTTTATGCTTCTGCGTTCTTGTCCAGTCCCATTCCGACTGCAAGCTTTTTACTGAAAATTGCTACAACCACACCGACTGCACATACACCCAAACCGATTGCTACGAAGAACGGAATTTCGCTTCCTTCTTTGTAGAAGTTTGTGAGCAGCGTGTTAAGAGCAGCTCCTGTAGACTGTGACATTGACCAGATTGTCATCATCTGTGTCATGAATGCCTTCGGTGCTGCAACAGCCGTGATTGAGTAACCGATCGGGCAGGTAAATCCTTCACCAAGCATCAGGATTGCATAGAATAATACGATCCACCATGCGCTGACTTTTGCATCTCCAGGATAGATTAAATAGAGGAGTGCAATGATTAAAGCTCCAAGTCCCCAGAAGATTGTTCCGATACCCATCTTTGTGGTTCCGTATGGCTGTTTCTTTCCGAGTTTTGTCCATACTGCTGTCAGGATACTTCCGATGATAACTGCAAATACTGCTGGGATTGTCTGCATAGATGCTGCAGGCACTTCAATTCCGAACAGTACACGGTTAACCTTTTCTTCATAGAAGATTGCAAGGATTGAAATTGTCTGTGTCCAGATCAGCAGGATAACTGCGTTACAGATGAACGGCGGAACCAGGCAGAGGATTTTCTTCTTCTCATGTGGCTCTGTCTTTTTACTTTTGTAAATAACTACCAGGTATACGATCGGGATAATGATCGATACAGTACTGATTACATTTGAAAATACAGAAATACTTAATGTTCCTGTTGCAAAAAGCGTTGCAAGAACAACTGCGCAGATAACAAGTACAATGATCATCTTTGTGATGAAAGAACGTTTCTTATCATCTGGAAGCGGATCATCCGGTTCAATACCGATATTACCGAAGAACGGTTTGTATGTAACTGCATATACAACGATACCCAGGAATGCAAGGACTGCACATGCCGCGAATGCTACATGATATCCGAGTGCTGCTGCGATTATACCGGAAAGTACCGGAGCTGCTGCACCAATGTTGGAAATTACGTAAGAAATCGTGTAAGCGCTGTCACGTCTTCCATCGGATTCATCATAGAATTTTCCAAGAAGAGCATCCAGACATCTGCCACCGAACATCGGTCCGATTGCCAGACATCCCATAGCGATTCCATAGCCAGGAACGCCAAGTGGTAATGCAAGGCATACATATCCAATAAATGAAAGTGATCTTGATATAAATAAGGACTTCCGGCATCCTAAGATACGGTCGCAGACAAAGCTTCCGACAATACCTGTCAGTACGACAACTGTTGAATATAAAGAGATCAGCTGTGCTGCATTTGCCTTGCTGAATCCAAGTCCTTCCGGTGCATTTGCGTATAAGTAGTAAATCAGTACCGCACTCATCGCATAGCTTGCGAAAGAGTTACAAAGCTGCATAAAGCTCAGGGTTCCCACACCCTTTGGCTGTCCTAAAAAGGCGGTTTGTTTTCTTAACGCCTCATCATGTTCGTTCATTATTTTTTCCTCCAAGATAACCTTTTGTATTCTATTCATTCAGCAAAAAACAATCGTTAATTATTTCCCCATCCTCAGATGTCTTCACTCCTCCTTTTTCATAATTTTTAACTTTTGTTTTTTATTATGAACATACAAATATCTTACTTTTTTTTGTTTACTTTGTCAATAATTTTGCCTGTAAATATGAATTTTTGTTCACATTCATAAACATTGACAAAAAAGGAACGCAAAAAACGTCTTTTTAACCGTTTTTTGCGCCCTTTTTTCGTCATTTTTCTGTATTATTTATTTCTGGTTGCGGAACTGTACCGGTGTGATATTGTACGCCTTTTTGAAGAGCCTGTTGAAGTGCTCTACATTCTGGTATCCAACGGTCAGTGCAATATTTTCAACGGTCATGCTGCTGCTTTTTAACAGGGCACGTGCCTTTTTCATTCTGACCTTTTTGACAATATCCCCGAAAGTCGTTCCGGATTTTTCTTTGATATATTTGGAAAGGTATGGTTTGGACAGGAAGAATTTCTCTGCAAGGTCATCCAGAGATACATCCAGATAATTTGCCTGGATATAGTTCATGATCTCTACCATTCTTTCATCTTTACATTCATTCGCATTCTTCAGTTCATCGATCTTGTTGACAGCAACTGTCAATGCTTCAATAGAAGCTTTGATGATATCGGCATCAATTCCGACTCCCCAGTAGGTCTTTCCATTGCAGATGACACCTACATAAGCACATGCCTTGGAAGAAGAACCACGTGTCAGGGAATGTTCTTCGTAGAAGCTCAGTTCATAGCTGATACCAAAGTACTGTTTGATCGCATTGCTGACTGCATCAAGACGTCCGTTACCGCCTGCTGTTACCACACGTTTTCCATTTGCATGGGAAATGGTTGCGTCTGCCATAATACCATCTTCCTGTTTGAAGTGGCATTCATCGATAGAGAAGATTCCTTTGTAATTTACATAATGATCTTCAAAAATGTGGTATACCCAGTCCGGAGTCAGCTCCTTGTGTGCTTTATCGGATACATCTTTTACCATGTAACCGACTTCTTCACGCATTTCTTTCGGAACGCTGATGCCAAAGTTCTGCTTCAGAATGTAGCTTACACCGCCTTTTCCTGACTGGCTGTTGATACGGATAACATCTTTATCGTAAGTTCTTCCGATGTCCTTCGGATCGATCGGCAGATACGGTACGGTCCAGTGATCTCTTTCTTCCGCTTCACGCCATGCCATACCTTTTGCGATGGCATCCTGATGGGAACCGGAAAATGCGGTAAATACCAGATCTCCTGCATATGGCTGTCTTTCATAGACATGCATTCTGGTCAGGCGTTCGTAGATTTCACGGATCTTTGGAATGTCAGTGAAATCCAGTCCCGGATCTACACCCTGCGAGAACATATTGAGTGCCAGTGTCACGATATCCACGTTACCGGTACGTTCTCCATTTCCAAATAAGGTTCCTTCGATACGGTCTGCACCTGCAAGAATACCCATTTCAGCAGTTGCCACGCCGCATCCACGGTCGTTGTGGGGGTGAAGGCTGAGTACCACACCATCACGGTATTTCAGATTCTTATCTACATATTCTACCTGTCCTGCAAATACATGCGGCATTGCGTTTTCTACGGTTGTCGGAATGTTGATGATTACTTTTTTATCTTTTGTCGGCTGCCATACATCCAGTACTGCATTGCAGACATCCACTGCATAGTCCACCTCTGTTCCTGAAAAGCTTTCCGGACTGTACTCGAAAGTAAAGTTTCCTTCTGTCTGATCAGCAAGCTGTTTCAACAGCTTTGCTCCGTCGATGGCGATTTGTTTTACCTGTTCTTTGTCTTTTTTGAAAACCTGTTCTCTCTGTGCAACAGAGGTTGAGTTGTACACATGGATCACAGCATGTGGTGCTCCCTGTACGGCTTCGAAAGTACGTTTGATGATGTGCTCTCTTGCCTGTGTCAGTACCTGTACAGTCACATCATCAGGGATCATGTCTTTCTCGATCAGGGTACGCATGAACTGGTACTCTGTCTCAGATGCTGCCGGGAATCCGACTTCGATCTCTTTGAATCCCACATCAACCAATAACTGGAAGAATTCCAGCTTTTCATCCAGACTCATCGGCTCGATCAGTGCCTGGTTTCCATCACGCAGGTCAACGCTGCACCAGATCGGCGGTGCGTCTACATAATCTTTTTTCACCCAATCATATTCAAATTTCGGAGGCATAAAATATTGTCTCTCGTATTTTTTACAATTTTCCATTTTGTTTCTCTCCTTTTATTTAATTGGAAAGGGCGGCATCTGCTTTTTCTTCTGTTCATATGAAAAAACAAGAAATTTTTCATAAAAATCACACAATTTGCCTAATTCCTGACTTTTCACAAATATCCGTCAACTTTCTTGTCTTATTTTGTTGTCTAGCTAATGCTAACATATCTTATCGCGAAAGTCCATTGATGAATTTAAGCAATTTTCTTGATCTATTTTATTCTTCTCGTGTTTTAAAAATTAAATTGGTAAAACATTTCACACATTTTCATGGCTATCCAGGTAAATGTTCTCCGTCTGACTGTTTCTTTTACAACAGCCTGGCAGCTCCCCCATTTCTCCCCGTTTAAGAGATACGTGATCTGTCCGACCGGTGTTCCGCTTTTCACCGGCGCATCCAGTTTTTCCGGTACTTCTGTCTTTTCTTCTACCACATCATCATCTCCGACCAGAATCTTACCCGGACTTTCTTTTCCTTTGATTTCCACTTCCACTGCTGCTTTTCCAAACAAACCATTTTGGGAAACACCGTTTTCCACGGGTATTTTCGAAAGCTCCGGTATTTTCCACACCTCATCATAACGATAATGTGCCATTCCGTACTCCATCAGTTTTCTGGTATCTGTCCATTTATAATTCTTGTTGTTTGGCCAGCCACAGGCAAGCAGTGCCACTACAAATGTACGATTCTCACTCTGTAAAGCCCCTACATAGCAATATCCGGCATCCCCGGTAAACCCTGTTTTCCCGGAAATCGCACCATCCATCATCTGAAGAAATGCATTGTGGTTGCTGCAGCTAAAATTCCCCTTTCCCTCAGCATCAGAAAAGCTGTATACCGGCATTTGCGTGATTGCAAGAAATTCCGCTGCTTTGGGAGAACGCAGGACACAGTAGCTCATGATTTTTGCCAGATCTGCAGCTGAAATGCTGTGCACACCGCCCACATCCTCTCCATCCAATCCGTTTGGCGTAACAAAATGTGCCTCAGTGCATCCGATCTCTTCTGCCTTTTCATTCATCCACCCGGCAAATTGCGGAACGGATCCTGCAAGGTGTTCCGCGATCGCCACTGCAGAATCATTATGGGATTCCAGCATCAGGGAATATAGAAGATCCCCCAGATAAAACGCTTCCCCTTCGTGCATTCCCAGATGAACCTTCGGCTGTGCGACCGCATTTGCAGAGGCTGTCACCAGGTCCTTCGGATTTCCCTTTTCCAGCGCAAGAATGCAGGTCATGATCTTCGTTGTACTTGCCATCGGACGCATTACATGCTCTTCCTTTCCGAGCAGAACCCTGCCGCTGTCCGCATCCACCAGCGCAGCGGAACGGGCATAGAGCCGGGCAAGAAGCTGCTCCCTTTCCTGCTCACGGGTTTCTTTTTCCTGTGCAGTCTGCGCATCCGAGACCGGTTCCTTTTGCTGCGTAGTCTCCATTATCTGTGTCCGTTCATTTTCTTCCGCAGGCACTTTCCCTGATAAGACCTTACCCGGACTTTCTCCTGTGGATTCTCTCCATAGCATCTTTCCTTGAAAAATCTGCAAACTAAAAAAGAATACCATGCACGCTGCCAGAATCCCTCTTCTGATCCGTGCCGGTATTCCATTCCTCTTCTTTTCTTTCTTTTTCATGCGCCCCGCTCTCCCTCCTGCTCTTTTCTGTTCCATTTTATGAACAGGGACGGGCGTTTATACTATGGATTCCATTTTAAATATTCAGCCGGATCTGTGCCTCATCTTCCGCTTCTTCTTTGAATGTCTCCAGCTTCTCCGGTTCAATGCCCGGGAGATCATCTAAAGACTGCACACTGAATCTGCGCAGAAATTCTTCGGTTGTTCCAAAAAGCAGCGGACGTCCCGGTGCATCAAGGCGCCCAAGCTCGCAGACCAGATTGTACTCGATCAGCTTGTTTACCGCATGATCCGATTTGACTCCGCGAATCTTCTCAATCTCCAGCTTGGTGATCGGCTGACGGTAAGCAATGATTGAAAGTGTCTCCAGCATGACATCTGTCAGGACATACTTTTTCGGCTGCTTTGCGATCCGGATCAAATACTCATACATCTCCGGTTTGCTACAGAGCTGATATGCATGATCCAGTTCGATGATCCGGATGCCACGCTCCTCTTTCTGATACTTGTCCATCATATTATGGATAAGTTTCTCCGTCGTCGGCACATCCTGCTCGATCGCGGATGCGATCTTACTCACCTCGACCGAATCTCCCATAGTGAACAGGATTGCCTCTATGATACTCTCCAACTGTTTTGTTCTCATTTTCTTCTATACTCCTTGCCGCAGTCCCTCGTCCGATGTAATGATGATATCATCAAACGTATGCTCCTGATATACCTGTATCTCTCCTGTCTTCATCAGCTCCAGCACCGCCAGGAAGGTGACAATGATCTGTACCTTGGATGCCTGCTTTTTCAGGAGATCCCGGAAACTGAATCTGTGATGTACCTTTGCATACTCATAAACATATTCCAGTTTCTCCGGAAGCGTAACCTCTTCTTTCTCGATCTTGCCGAACTTACTTCGGATCGGATCCGTCTTATCTGCCTGTTTTTTCAGGATATCCTGAAAAATATCATTCAGCTTCGTCAGGGTCAGCCCGTCAAGAAGCGTATCCAGATCTACCGGTTCTTCGTATTCCTTTACTTCATCCGGAATAGTCGCTCCCTTATAGAACAGCTTTTCTCCGTCCACCTGGCGGTCACGCAGTTCATAAGACATGTATTTGTACATCTTGTACTGCAAAAGCTGCTCTACCAGTTCCTGACGCGGATCTTCTTCCTCGCCCTCTTCATTGACTTCCTTTGGAAGAAGCATTTTGCATTTGATGTCCAGAAGTGTCGCCGCCATGACCAGAAACTCACTCATGACATTCAGGTCTGCTCTGTCCATCGCCTGGATATATTCCATATACTGGTTGGTGATCTCTACGATTGGAATATCGTAGATGTCTATTTTATTTTTATCGATCAAATGTAAGAGCAGATCCAGAGGTCCCTCAAAAACCTGCAGCTTTACCGGTATTCCTTTTCCCATAGATATCCTTTCCAGTCAAATTGTCGATAACCTTATTTATTATACAGGAAAGCCGGGATGATATCAAGTACGACTAACTCTGCCGGATTCCAGAAGCGGAAATTGATCGTGTGGGTTCCGAGCCCTTTGCTTACCACAATATATTTCCCGTCTTTTTCATAACAGTCCCCGCTGTAGCGTGGAAACAGACGGAACTGCGGACTGATCACACCGCCAAGCAGTGGAAGTCTGGCAATCCCGCCATGTAAATGTCCGGACAGCACCAGGTCTGCTCCCCACTTCCAGTAGGTTTCTGCGTAAAGCGGATGATGTGCCATTAAAATGCAGTATGCGTCCGTCTCTGCACTGCCAATCCGTTCTTCCATCTCGCCAGTCGTAAGCGGACACACCTTCCATCCTTTTTTATAGCATCCAAATGGAAGCTCCATCCCATATAAGCGCAGCTTCATCCCGTTTACCGGGATCTCTTCTGATCCATTCACCAGGACATGAATCCCTGCCTTTTTCAGTTCATTCTCATAATATCCATATTCTTTGCCGTAAATCTCCTGCTGCTCATGCATTCTCTGCTCATGATTGCCATTACAGCACCAGACCGGTGCAATCTGTGGAAGTTTTTTCATCAAATCCGCTGCCGGTGTCCAGTCTCTTCCGGCTTTCCCGACCAGCATATCGCCGCCTGCCAGGATCAGATCCGGCTTTGCTTCCCTGATCGCCAAAAGCAGCTCTTCATTCTCTTTTCCATAGACATGATTATGCAGATCACTTAAGAAAGCAATCCGTACTTTTCCGGCATCTCCCTTTATTTTACTGGTTCTGATCCGGTATCTTGTAATCTTGAAGCAGTGCAGCTCCCGCCATACTTCTGCAAGAACTGCTGCTGCAAAAATCACCAGTATCAATACGATAATCCCTGTTGCCTTCATCTCTTCCCTCTTTCGTTATACCATCATTTCTTCCAGAATTTTAAGGAATGCGCCCCCAAATGTCAACTCCCCGACACCTTCTGTCGCATAAACCGGAACGCTTCCGATGGTTTTCTCATTCAGCCGGTAAATGACTTCTCCGATCTGGTCGCCTTTCTTTACCGGGGCAGTCTGTTTCTGTATCTGTACCTCTTTTTCCACGGCAGACAGATCTGATCCACTGGTATCCACATACCGGAAACCCTCCAGCGTCTCTCCCTTTGCCTTCTCCTGCATTCCATGTTTCACTTCGGCATACACAATTTTTTCCAGTGCCCTTTCATCCTGGTAAATACTGCATTTCCCAAAGCCATAGTTTAACATGGCAATGGCATCCTTTATCCGTGTCTTAGAATCCGGCTCTGCCATTACAACCGCAATCATATTGACCCCGTCTTTTCTTGCCGTTGCAGACAGGCAGAACTTCGCACCGCTTGTGGATCCGGTCTTCAGTCCGGTTGCGTATTCATACTGCCGGATCAGTTTGTTGGTATTACTCAGTCCGAATTCACTGCTGCCCTTTGCCGTAGTGTGGGTAATATTTTCCATCCAGATCGTTGAGTAGTCCTCGATCTGTGGATACTTCGTGATCAGCTCCCGCGACATCAGTGCAATGTCTCTCGCTGTCGTCAGATGTCCTTCCGTGTCCAGTCCATTGCAGTTGACAAAATGGGTATTCGTCATTCCAAGCCCTGCCGATCTCTGATTCATCTTTTCCACAAAAGCCGGTTCACTCCCGGCAATCTTTTCTGCCATCGCCACGCAGGCATCATTGGCACTTGCCACAGCAATGCACTTGATCATTGTATCCACAGTTTGCTTCTCACCAGCTTCCAGAAATACCTGGGATCCACCCATCGATGCAGCGTACTCAGAAGTTGTGACTTCGGTATCCGGCGTGATCATTCCGTCTGCCAGTGCATCAAAGATCAGAAGCAGCGTCATAACCTTTGTCACACTCGCCGGGGGCTTTTTCTCATCCGCATTTTTTTCTAAGAGAACCTGACCTCCGGAAGCTTCCATAATAACTGCGGACTCAGCAGATAGTTCCAGACCGGTCAGATTGCCCGAATTGTCTCTGTTCGTCTGCTCCGGATCCTCCTGCCGGATCACATCCTGCATAGCTTTCGGTCTTTCTCCCGGCTCGAAAACATCTGCCGCCCGGACCGGGATCCCATATACGGTCTGCACGCACAGAACCATGCCAAGCAGACCTGCCAGAAATTTGCGCATCATAAGACTCCTTTTTTCCATCCATCGATACTATATAAATAAGCCTTCTGACAGGAAAATAGAACCTTTCTTTACACTTCCCGGTTCATTTTTTCGCCTTCCTCATTGAACCAGTCCATTGCCTGACAGATTCCTTCTTCTGCAAATGGGAATTCTCTCTTTGTGATCTTTTCCTGTGGAATCTTATCATAAATAAACGGTCCTTCCCAGATACTTCCGACAAGAATCGTTTCTGAATTTTCCTCATCGGTCTTTTTTTCTTCTTTCGCCAGGCGATAATTCATTTTTCCCATACTTCCGTTAAATTTCGCTTTTTTATAAAAATTCAGCGGAAAAAGCTGCATTCTTTCTAACATATTTTTCACCTCAAAAACCGGCACAGAAACTTGGGGATTTCTGTGCCGGTACTCTATTTTTTATACAATTATATCAATAAGTCGGAGGAATGTCTATACTATGCAGTCTTCTGATCTACCTCATATTTTGCAGCAGCTTCGTTGATTGCATCTCTCATGATCTCGATTGCCTGATCTACGTGTTCTTTTGCAAGGATCAGTGGCGGGATCATACGGTTTACGCTGTCGCCGATCGCTGTGATCAGAAGTCTTCTTCTGAAGCATGCCCATTTTACTTCAAGAGCGATCGGAATATCGTATTCGCATCCTACCAGAAGTCCTTTTCCTCTTGCTTCTTTTACATGTGGAAGCTCTGCAAGTTTTTCTTTCATGTATTCACCCATTACTTTTGCATTTCCACTTAAATCTCTGTCGAGGATTTCAGAAATGGAAGCAAGAGATGCGGCACATGCAAGTGGATGTCCACCGTATGTAGAGCCATGTGTTCCTGATGTAAATACTGCAGCTACTTCTTCGCTTGCGCAGCATGCACCGATCGGCATTCCGCCTCCCATAGCTTTTGCCATCGTTACACAGTCAGGTTTTACACCATATCCCATGAATGCCATTGGAGATCCTGTACGTCCCCATCCGGTCTGTACTTCATCGAGAAGGAGAAGCATACCTCTTTCATCACAGAGTTTACGAAGTCCTTCGATAAATTCCTGTGTTGCCGGATGTACACCACCTTCGCCCTGTACCGGCTCGATCATGATCGCGATCGTGTTATCTGTTACTTTTGACTTGAAATCTTCAAGGTTGTTATATTCTGCGTAGGAGAATCCCGGAAGCATCGGTTTGAATCCAAGCTGGCATGCGTTATCCGGCTGTCCTGTTGCGGAAAGTGCTCCGTATGTTCTTCCGTGGAAACCATTGATTGCTGTTACGATATGGTAATGTTCCGGGCCATATTTTTCAACGCCGTATTTTCTTGCCATCTTGATCATACATTCGTTGGCTTCTGTTCCTGAGTTCTGGAAGAAAATCTTATCCATTCCGATCGTGTCACAGATCTTCTTTGCGAGAAGTGCCTGTGGAATTGTGTATGGGTAATTGAATGTATGCATGATGTCATCAAGCTGGTCTTTTACTGCTGCGACAACCTTCGGATTTCTGTTACCTGGTGTATTTACGGCAACTCCACCATAAAAGTCGAGGTAAGCTACCCCTTTTTCATCATAGAGATACATACCTTCTGCACGTTCTGCGATAAAATCATATCTTGCATAGGTTTCTACCATATATTTTTTTACAATGTCCTTTAATTCTTCTGCTGTGAGTCCTGTGTCTTTGAGTTTCATAAGAATCTCCTCGCTTTCCTTCTTTTGATCATATACTACTTCATGCTATTCGTTCCGGACTTCGAATAAAAATGTGTAAAAGAATGTGCCTTTTGTTTAGCAGGAAATCCCTTCGGAATTTACCGCTAAACAAAAAGACGCCATGTACTAACTGTACATGACGTCCTTGTCGTTTACAAGACACAGTATAGACCACAGTCTACGGTTTTGTCAACAACAATTATGTCAAAAAATTATCTTTCATTTTGTCTTTTGCTTGTTCAATCTGCTGTATTTGTTCCTCATCCATGCTTTCCTGAAGATTTTCTTTCTTCTGGCGATAAATTGTCGCAGAAAAATCCATAATGTATCCAATCAGGATCAGATTGCCAATTGCACGCCCTGCACGAACCGGTATCATGGCAACAAACGCTGCAACTATGTTCTGCAGGAACATAAAAAGGAACAACGTATAAAATCCCCATGCGATCGAACTCTCCAGACAGATGATCCCCCTGTAGTTAAATGGCTTCTCATGGTAATCCCACCAGATCTCACCGAAAATGCGCTTCATCACAAGTGCCGTCAGAAATTCCAACGTCGTTGCAAGAAACGATCCCAGGAAAAACAGCAGTATACTATTGTCGCTATACGGACGTAATATAAAAAACACCGTAAGAGCACCAAACCCGTAGATCGGGCAAAACGGACCTTTTGCAAATCCCCTGTTCGTAATCTTATGATTACAAAATGACATATAGATGGATTCCACTAGCCATCCCATCATGCTGTAAGTCAGAAACCACATCACAACCTCATATCCATCTATTCCAAATATTATCCTATTCCACCACATAAAATTTTCCTGTAAAAATGGAGGGTTTATGAATCATAAACCCTCCATTATTGTTCTGCACATATTAGTTATATTTACGTTTTCTAGCAGCTTCAGATTTCTTTTTACGTCTAACGCTTGGTTTTTCGTAATGTTCTCTTTTGCGAATCTCCTGCTGAATTCCTGCTTTGGCACAGTTTCTTTTGAATCTGCGTAAAGCACTATCTAACGTTTCGTTTTCTTTAACGATTACATTTGACATAGTCTCACACCTAACCTCCC
>ERZ773183.424-NODE-424-length-50705-cov-19.824620_pt1 | contig 50705 bp, 46 predicted proteins | sample MGYA00580532_ERZ773183 | MGnify/ENA primary metagenome ERZ773183 (study PRJEB29015, sample SAMEA2737791) | human gut metagenome | biome: human gut; feature: human-associated habitat; material: faeces | place: China | collected 2012 ...
AGTGCGTGGCGCCCTTGGAGATGGCCCACTCCTTCATGGCGTGGGCCACGGCGTTCGCCACGTCCAAATCAAGCGGCTCACCGCCTTCGATGGTGGCGGCGAGTTTTTTGTACACGTCCTTGGGGAGCCACTTCTTCATGACGTCTTCGGAGAAAACCATCGTGCCGAAGCGTTCGGTAAGGTCGGCCATGTGCATCCTTTCGCATACAAGGCGCGGTCGAGGCGCCGGGTCCTGGGGTCCACCCGCAGGTCGCGCCGATTGCCGGACGCGACCACGTGACGGTGAAAGCGCTAGTTCTTCAAAGAGTTCATGGGGGCGGGGAAACGACCGCCGCGGTGCGCGAACACCGTGCCGGCATGGCTGTTCACCGGCATGACAGGCGCACGGCCGAACAGTCCGCCGTAATCGACGGACTCACCGACGCCCTTGCCGATCGCCGGAATGATACGCACGGCGGTGGTCTTGTTATTGATGACACCGATGGCCATCTCGTCGGCGATGATGCCGGCGATGGTCTCCACGTCCGTGTCGCCAGGAACCGCGATCATGTCGAGGCCCACCGAGCAGACGCACGTCATGGCCTCGAGCTTTTCGAGGGAGAGGGCACCGGCCTCGGCGGCCTCGATCATGCCGGCGTCCTCGGACACCGGGATGAAGGCGCCGGACAGGCCGCCCACGCTGGAGCTCGCCATGACGCCGCCCTTCTTCACGCAGTCGTTCAGCAGGGCGAGGGCAGCGGTCGTACCGGGGCCGCCGCACTGGCCCACGCCGATGATCTCGAGAATGCGGGCCACGGAATCTCCCACAGCGGGCGTGGGGGCGAGTGACAGATCGACGATGCCCTTCTCGACACCCAGGCGACGCGAGGCCTCGCGGCTCATGAGTTCACCAGCACGGGTAATCTTGAAGGCGGTCTGCTTGATACGCTCCGCGACCTGCATCATATCGGCATCGGCCGGCAGCTCCTCAAGCGCGGCGGCCATAACGCCCGGTCCCGAAACACCGACGTTGATCACGGCGTCGGCCTCACCGGATCCGTGCACGGCGCCCGCCATGAACGGCGAGTCCTCGACCATGTTCGCAAAGCAGACGAATTTGGAAGCGCCCACGCACTCGCGGTCGGCGGTGAGCTTAGCCGCGTCGACGATGGTCTGGGCGGCCATGAAGACCGCATCCATATTGATGCCAGCACGCAGCGTCGCCACATTGACGCTCGAGCACACGCGGCTCGTCTCGGCGAGGGCGCGCGGGATGCACTTCATGAGACGACGATCCGCATCGCCGATGCCCTTGTGCACCAGCGCCGAGTAGCCCCCGAGATAATCGATGCCAAGCGTCTCCGCGGCTCGATCGAGAGCATGGGCAAGCGGGACGAGGTCCTCGTCAGAACAGGCGGATGCGATCTGGGCAACCGGAGTAACCGCCACGCGCTTGTTGACGATCGGAATACCGTATTCGCGCTCAAGCCCCTCTGCAGTCTCGACAAGGTGCTCGGCAGTACGCGTCACATGGTCGTACACCTTCGTGCACATGCGCTCCAAGTTATCATCCGCACAGCCCATGAGCGAGATGCCCATGGTGATCGTGCGGATGTCCAAATTGTGCTCTGAGACCATACCGCGCGTCTCGGCTATCTCCTGGGGCGTGATGGACATGGCGGCTCCTTTGGCGAATATCATGCTTGCACGTGTTCAACCATTCTAGCGTTCCCGAACCCACCATGCCGCCCCCATACCTCACGAAACATAAGAAGTGACATGAGCCTTCATGCGGTCCTTGCCCCCTCCCCGGTCACCGGCGTGAGAGCCTCGTGGAGGCGTATCTCCCCGGTACCGTGCGCGCTTGCCGACGTGCCTCCACTGCGCTATCGTTTACCTGCTGAAATCATTACCTCCGCAGAAAGCGAGCGAATACATGGCTCTCACCGGCAAGCAGGTCCGCCAGCTCCGCGCCCTCGCGCACCACCTCAACCCCGTCGTCCATATCGGCAAAGCCGACGTGACCGACGCCATCGCCAAGCAGGCCGAGGAAGCGCTCGACGCCCACGAGCTCATCAAGTGCTCCGTCCAGGACGGCAGCCTGCTCTCCTGTCGTGAGGCGGCCGACCAGCTCGCCGAGCTTGTGGGCGCCGAGGTCGTCCAGGTTATCGGCCACCGTTTCTCCCTGTATCGTGCGAGCAGCCGTAAGGACATCGAGCACATCAAGCTCGGTTAAGACACTGCCGGCGGCGGGCCGCACAAACGCCCCGCCCTCGTCATCTCTCACTCACCAGGAGGCGCACCATCGGGTGCGCCTCCTTTTTCTCATCGCAATCAAAGCATGGTCTGCATCCCCGATCGACCGATGATCGACTCATAGGTCATCCTCGTCTCTTCCTCAGGTATCGATCCAAGCTCCTGCTCGAGCAGATGCAGATGTCTGTTGTAAAGCTCTACGATCTCCCTGCGCCTTCCCGTCTTGTCGTAAATCCTCATGGCGCACCTGATGACGTCCTCGCGCAAGGGTGCCTGTCGCAGCGCCGCCTCCACGAGCCAGGATGCCGACGGCAGATCGTCCATCTCAAGGGCGGCCTCGATTCCGCGCACCATGCAATCCGCGAACTTCATCTGATAGACGCGACGAACTCGCAGGTAATACGATGTGTTTCCACTCTCCGGCACATAAAGGGGGCCTTTATATATCTCTTCGATCTTCAGACATGTCTCGATAATCTCACGCGATGAGGTTCCCGTCCTCCTCAGAAGCACGTCGCGGGCGAGCGCGTCGAAGCACGCGGTATCCGACACAACGTATTCCATGTTCAACGCAACCCCCTCGCCCTGCGTGAGAACATATTGCGGCCCATCCGCATGCTGCCCAAACGCAGCGCGAAGCGAGCTCAGCGAGGAATACATGGACTCCCGCGCATGCTTGTAGTCCTTATCCGGCCACATCTCTTCCATGATCACCTGGCGACCCACGAAATTGCCCCCAGCAAGCGCGAGACGTGCTGCGATCACGCACGCCTTCTTCCTTCGCCATAGCGCATCGGTGAGCGTATGCCCGTTGCGCATCGCCTGAAATCCACCGAACAAGCTGATCGTTACCCGGCCCAACCGTTGGCCTGATTCGACCGACGCCACGTCGAACAGGGCCGGCGCCCCCGCATCTGAGCGCTTCCCTTCCGGCGCGGCCTCACTGAAGCCCTCGGGCAGCATACGCGCCAAGGGCATCGCGCGCTCCCCGACCGCCCTGATGAGCTGACGTGCCCGCGCGCGCATTCCCTCATCAAGCAGAAGCGGACGACGCAGGGAGCACCATGCCGATAGCTCGGGAAGTCGAGAAGTCGCCGAGAGCAGCATTGCGACGGTCCAAGCATCCACGACCGTGCACTCGCCCTCCCCCGCATCGAGCTCGTCAGCCTCCTCGTTAAGCACGACATGCGAGGAATTGAGCAAATGTGCGGCGCACTCCAAGAAGCTCGCCCAGGCCAGGACAAAGCCTTGATCGGGGGACGCGAGCTTCTTCACCTGTTGGGCGCGGAACTGAGCACTCACGATCTGCCCGACCGCCAGATCTTGCCAGCCCTCACCGACCAGACAATACAGCTGCATGGCGAAATCGGAGCACCGAACGGAAGCCGTGCCCCCGTCAACGAACGCGCGCTCGTCCACCACGGGCAAACCTGCCATCAAACGACAGGTCGAGCCAACCACGCGGACATATGACGCAATTGGGTCGAGATGCCGCCCCGTCAACAACCGGGCCACTTCCTGCAGGTGGCTATCGAGCGCGCGAGCATCTCCCACATCGCCTTTGAATGCGTCGAGAAGAATTCGATCGCACGCGAGGAGGACTCCTGGTATCGAGATACCCTTCGCGCCGAGGGAAGCCTCATTGATTCCCATGCCCTCATCGATGCTCACCGCCCCGTCTCCGGCCATGATGCACTTCTGCACACGGACATGGAGCTCCAGTTGCCGCGAGGCCACCGTCTCGCAATCATGCCCCTTCCCATGATTCAGGTCAGGAAGCGCCACTCCCGAGCAATCGCTCCAGACTGCGGCCATAGCCGTTGACTCACGCCAAGCACTCGGGCTCACCTCATCCAGAATCTCCGACGAGCGTCTGCGCAGCTCCGCCGCCATAATTCGGGCAGCCCGGTAATCCCCGCGCTCCAGCGCGCACAGGCACAGGGCCAGAACAACGCCTACTTGAATCGAACAAACCGCAGCGCCGCCCATACGTTCCACCAACGCGGTCAGAAACGCCCCATTGCCGCTCAACGCACACGCTGTGGGATATTCGGCGATGAGCGCCGTCGCATCCCCCTCTCGCTCGAACATGCGCATCAACGCAACGGCTCCGTCGATATTGCCCACTTCCAACATCATCTTCGCCGCGCGGACCGCATACAGCGGACGTGCGTGCACGAGCTCACATTTCAGCTCAGAAAACGGGACTCCGCGGTTTGACATGCATCGGTACGCGTCTCCCTTCGCATCGAACCCGAAAATCGGATACTCCCGAGCCAGGCGAAGCCAACTGTCCTTACGCACACGCATGCCTGCGCGATCGAAATCTCGAATGCTGCCAAAACCGCTCATGATGAGCAGGCACACGGTCCGATACAGGGAATCCCTGCTCCTCCTCAATTCGCATACGACGCCTCGATACAACTCGACTGTCGCGTTTTCAAAGGCAACCGACATCTCGTCGATCGACGTCGCATCTCCCAACATCGCCACAAGACGCGGGACCCCCTGAGTCAGCCCGTACACATCCAACCCGCTCGCAATCGAAAGCTTGCGTGCCCACGCCGGATATTCACGGGGTTTCACCAACAGCGACTGGGCCGTAATCTTGTACGAATCCCCCATGGCCGCCACAAACGCCCTGTTGCTCGGTCGGCAGGTCACCACTATTTCGAAGCCTTCACCCCTCATGGAGCGCAGCAGGCCGACCATCGCCTCGATGCCGTGTTCTTGCAGTGTCGTCAGGTTGTCGAGCGCGATAAGCGGCCTCATGCGGGGATCGAGATCCTCCGACAGTCGCTTGATCGACTCATACGCCTGCACCTCGTCGAGGCCCTCCAGGTCCAGCATGCGGGCTGACCCTCTCTCAATGCGCGACCGCACTTCTGCGACGCGCTGAACAAGTAATGTCGTCTTGCCAAAACCATCTGGCGCGACAATAACCGTGATGCCGGCTTCCTCTCCCTGTGTCCTCAGATCTCGAAGCAAGCGCTCGCGGTGCACCAAGCGCTCTGCGGGCACGACCGGGCCGCCCTCGTGCGCCGATCCGTCCACATATACCTCTCGATCCCTTTCTTCTCGCTCAGCCATCTTCCTTCCCTTCACCTGATTGCGAGCATTGCCCCCACGATAATGGCCGTCATTCGCCATCGATCGATAAATGCTCGCATTTTTACTGCCCCATCAGCTATGGGTCAGATAAATCGGGATTCGGGTCACAATATGCTCTCCTCCTCTCCTTCCCCCTCTCGATCACCTGCTGTCCATAGCTAATATTTAACCAGGTAGGATGTATCAGTGAGCATATGCCCGGCTGTTCTGAGAAAAATGTAAGTTCCGCCAGTGTTGATAATTATTCCGTCAGCGGATAAATCTGGTCAGATTGTTTCGAGTATTTTTCAGACCCCTATTCTCGGCTTGCAATTACATAAAAAAGCGACCCCCAAAAACGGAGGTCGCAATCTCGTCGATATGTCGGCGGGCGCTTACTTGCACAGGGAAAGAGCGGCCTCGTCGGCGATGACCACGCAGTTGGGGTGCAGCTGCAGGATGGAAGCGGGGCAGGAAGGCTGAATGGGCCCGAAGCACATGTCGTGCACGGCCTGGGCCTTCTTCTCACCGTTGGCGACGACGAGCACCATGTAGGCGTTCATGATCGTCTGGATGCCCATGGTATAGGCCTGACGGGGCACATCCTCGATGTTGTCGAACAGGCGGCTGTTCGCCTCGATCGTGCTCTCGGTAAGATCGACGCAGTGCGTGCCCTTGGAGAAGCAGGTGTCGGGCTCATTGAAGCCGATGTGGCCGTTGTTGCCGATACCGAGAAGCTGCAGATCCGGGTAACCGGCCTCCTCGACAATACGGTCGTACTCGGAGCAGGCGGCCTCGGCATCGGGGTCGGAGCCATCCGGCACATGGGTGTTGGCCTGGTCGATGTTGATGTGATCGAACAGGTTCTCCTTCATGAAGTAGTGGTAGCTCTGCGGGTCGTCGTGCGACAGGCCGCGGTACTCATCAAGGTTGTACGTGCTGACCTGGGAGAAATCAAGGTCGCCGGCCTCGTAGGCCTTGATGAGGTTCTGATAGGTCCCAATGGGCGTGGAACCGGTGGCCAGGCCGAGAACGCAAGCGGGGTCCATAACGACCTGAGCGGCGATGATGTTCGCCGCCTTACGGCTCATGTCCTCATAGTCGGTGGCGTGAATGATACGCATGAAGCGCTCCTTTTCTCCGAGAGTTCATCTCGGTCCATGCGGGCCTCGTCGGCCGCAACCAACGTGAGAGCGCACCGTCCAGGGCGAGGGCGCGCACAGCTCGAAGACCCGCGGTGTCGAGGCCCCTGCCCGTCCACAGCGATTCGGGCGAGAATATGCCCGAACGTATTTATATTCGCCGCTTGCATTGAGAAATGCAAGGCCCCCGGAAACACCAGGGGCCTTGCGAGAAATCGTCTATTTGGATTATCGGGAGCGTGCGACCAAGAGCTGACCGAGCTCTTCGACATCCTCACCGACATTGCCCTTGATGCTGGCAAACTCGGCGGAATTGCAGATAAGGATCGGCACGGTCAAATCGTAGCCCTCTTTGGAGATGGCCTCGCGGTCGAACTCGATGAGCACGTCACCGCGCTTCACGATATCGCCGACAGCGGCGTTTACCTTGAAATGCCTGCCATCGAGTTTGACCGTCTCCAGGCCGACATGAATGAGCACGTCGAGCCCCTCCATCGTATGCACGGCGACGGCATGACCCGTGGGGAAGATTGCCTCGATCTTGCCATCGGACGGAGCGACCACGCGATCGCCCGTCGGCACCATGGCGACACCCTGGCCAAGCAGGCCCTTGGCAAACATCTGGTCCTCGACCTCGGAAAGCGGAATCACATGGCCGGCCATCGGGGCTGCGAGAGTCGTGGTGCGGGTGCCAACACCCAAAGTTTTGAAGAAGCTGGTGAACATCAAACCCCCTGCAATAATCAGCACGCATTATTCTATCGCGAAGAGACGCGAACGAACAAACGGTCCGACTAAGGCAGTTCGCGCTTCACAACTTCGACGATGGAATCAACGGCGTCTTGAGCTTCCTGCTGGGTCTCGGCCTCGGCCATAACGCGCACGAGCGGCTCGGTGCCGGAGGTGCGGACCAGGATGCGGCCGCGATCGCCCAGCTTTTCCTCGGCAGCTCGCACGGCCTCCCACACCGGCTGGCAGGAATCGAGCTCTGCCTTGCGCTCGCTGCGCACGTTCACGAGCACCTGCGGGAAGATCTTCACCGGGGCGCACAGCTGCGAGAGCGTCTCGCGCTCGGCGCGCAAGACCTCCATGATGCGCAGAGAGGTCATGATGCCGTCGCCCGTGGTCTCGATATCGCCGAAGATGATATGACCGGACTGCTCGCCACCGAGGCTGTAGCCGTTCTCACGCATGCAGGCGGTGACGTATTTGTCGCCGACGGCAGTCGTCTCGTAGCTCAGATTTGCACGATCGAAGGCCTTGAACAGACCGAGGTTGCTCATGACCGTGGGGACAACGGTGCCGGCGGCGAGGCGACCGTGCTTATGCAGGTAGGTGCCGCACACATACAAGATCAGATCACCGTCGACCAGGTTGCCGCGCTCATCCACAGCCAGGCAGCGGTCGGCGTCGCCATCGTAGGCAAAGCCGACATCCAGGCCCTGCTCCACGACATGGCGACGCAGGCGATCGATATGGGTGGAGCCGCAATCCACGTTGATGTTGAAACCGTCGGGCGCATTGCTGATCACGCGGACATCGGCGCCGAGGGCGTCGAAGACGGGCTTGGCCACCGAGGACGCGGAGCCGTTGGCGCAGTCCAGGCCGATCTTCATACCCTGAAGGGAGAAGTTAGCGCTCGCGATGAGATGGGCGATGTAACGGTTGCGGCCCTGCATGTAGTCGACAGTGCAACCGATCTCATCACCGGTGGCGAAGGGGACCTCGCTCTTACCGTCGATGTAATCCTCGATGAGCTCGAGCACCTCCTCATCCATCTTGCAACCGTCGCCGTTCATGAGCTTGATGCCGTTGTCGGAATACGGGTTGTGGCTCGCCGAGATCATGATGCCGCAGTCGAAGCACCCGTCGATCGTCTCGTAGGCAACGCCCGGCGTGGGGATGACGTGCAGCATGTACGCATCAGCGCCGGATGCGACCAGGCCGGAGACCAAACCGGACTCGAACATGTAGCTCGAACGGCGGGTATCCTTGCCCACAACCACGCGGGCCTTGCGGCCCTGGCGCGCACCGTAATACCAGCCGACGAAACGGCCGATCTTATAAGCATGCTCAACGGTGAGCGCGACGCCCGCCTCTCCGCGGAAACCATCGGTGCCGAAATATTTCATAGCGTATCCCTTCGATATCACTCGCCCATCGCGTGAACGGTTCACGCGTATGACGCAACTACCCATGGTACAAAAAACGGGCCTGCCGAGAAACTCGACAGGCCCGAATCCATAGCGGAAACGTCTTGCGACAGATTAGCGCTTGGAGAACTGAGGCGCGCGACGGGCCTTCTTGAGGCCGCACTTCTTGCGCTCGACGACGCGGGCGTCGCGGGTGAGGAAACCAGCGCGCTTGAGGTCGGCGCGGTAGTCGCCAGCCTCGAGAAGAGCGCGGGCGATACCCAGACGCAGGGCGCCGGACTGACCGGTGATGCCGCCACCATCGCACAGGGCGATGACGTCGAAGGAACCGAGGGTGTCGGTCACCTTGAACGGGGCGAGGGCATCCTCAACGAGCTGATGACGGCCGAAGTACTCCTCGGCATCACGCTTGTTGATGGTCACCTTACCGGTGCCGGGGACGATACGGACACGAGCAACGGCGTTCTTGCGACGGCCGGTGCCGTAGTAAACAACGGTGTTCTCAGCCATCTTTTAGCCCTCCAGCTCGATCTTAACGGGGTTCTGAGCAGCGTGCGGATGCTCGGCGCCAGCGTAGACCTTGAGCTTGGTCAGCTGCTTGCGGCCGAGGGTCGTCTTGGGGAGCATGCCGCGAACAGCGCGCTCGATGACCTTCTCCGGGTGCTTCTCCATAGCCTGGCGGAAGGACTCCGCCTTGAGGCCGCCATTGTAGCCGGAGTGACGGTAGTAGGTCTTGTGGTCGGCCTTGTTACCGGTAAGCTGGACCTTATCGGCGTTGATGACAACCACAAAGTCACCACAGTCGGAGTTGGGCGTGAACTGGGGCTTGTTCTTGCCGCGCAGAATCTTGGCAACCTGGGCAGCGAGACGGCCCAGCGTGGCGCCCTCGGCATCGATGAGGACCCAGTTGCGGGTAACCTCACCCTGCTTGGCGTAGTGAGTCGACTTAAGAATCACTTTTCCTCCATGTACAGTACGTGTCTTAACAGAGTTTCACGGGGCTCTGGAAAGTAACCTGTCAATAATAACCCCTATATGCGGCAAGTCAAACGTTTTCCGCCGCCTGTGCAGAACTTCTGCACAGGCGACGGTCGGTTTGATCTGTTGTGAGGAAAAGGCCCTCATGCGGGCCGTGGCCCCTAACGTCCGACGAACTCCCGTATCTCGCCCAAACGGTGCTTGGCCTCCTGACGACCCTGGATATAAAGATTCAGCAGCTTCTCGGTATCGTGCTCGACATGAGCGACCTCGACTGGGACGGGCGGGGCAAGGACGAGGGCGCGGCCGGCGCGCTCATATTCCCAGATGTGCTCGCGCTGCTCGTTATACCGCTCGTGACGGTTCTCCATGGCTTCGAGCAAATAGGGGTACCCGGCGTACGCGGCGTGGGCAGCGCCCATCAGCCCGTACGGGCTCTTCTGGTAGGACCGATCCTGCGTGAGCACTACGATCGCACGATCGAAACCCGCGTTCTCGAGCACATGCTCAACTGGTACCGAATCCGCAGTGCCACCGTCGAGGTAGAGATGCCCATCGATCTCGACAGGCTTGGTCACCAAGGGAAGCGAGGTCGAAGCACGCACGGCATCGATGTCCAAGGTCGCATCCCGAACGGGCAGGTACGCCGCAGTACCGAACACGATGTCCGTTGCGCAGGCGTACATCTCCATGGGATTGGCAAAAAACGCCTCGTTGTCAAACGGATCGAGGCGGTCTTGCACATCGTTCAAGATGAAATCGTACCCAACCATCGAGCCCGTGGTCATGAGCGACTGGGCGCCCATGTAGCGAGGGTCGTTGCAAAATGCGAGGTTGACGCGATTAACGCGCCCGATCTGCCGACTCTTATAGTTCAAGCCGTTAAGCGCTCCGGCAGACGTGCCGTAGCATGCCGCAACCTCGACGCCGTTTTCCATGAGAACGTCGAGCACACCCGCGGTGAACTCACCGCGGAAGCTACCGCCCTCCAAAACGATTGCGACCTTCCCAGCGTTTTTCGCCTTGTCCTGCATCGGAGCTCCTTTCATTCTGAAGCCCTTGTACCCCATGGACGCAAGAACATGAACGAATGTCCATCCAAATATGGAACGCCGATTTCAAAGTGTACGTTTTGGGGAAGGTTTTGCCTCTATTTCTGCGGCCTGCCACGTGTTCGTCCAACATAACCGCAGTTCACAATTCGCTCGATTTAGTTCGGAAGTGCTCGAGACCTCAAAACCTTCCCCAAAACGTACACTTTATCCCGGTGTAGCGTGAATTTGACCAGCGCAGATCGCGGTTTCATGATTGAGCGCCTTCCGTGGTAGACTTTTCAACTACGGATTTGTGCCTCGGGCGCGATCCGCGTACTTTGACAGGTCGTTGCCGCTTGCGGCACCAGAAAGAGGATTCGCCCTCGACCGGCATGGCGCGAATTGCGCTGATGAATGGCCTGAACTTAAGCGAATCCCAACGACCACCTAAAAAGGGGGCAACTGGTTTCGACACGATAGTTCTGAGAGAGGAAGCAGGCCGTGGTCTCCTCGCCACGTAAAACAGGGGTACTGTCAAAATGAATTGACAAGAATTCTTCTTTTGAGCCCCAGCTGGCTCTCGCTGCTTAATATATAGCGGCGCGTCAACCCGGTGATTTCCCCGACACCGGCGCGACGTCATTTTAGGGGAACGCTCCTTGGCACGTAATCGGTATGGCCAAGGCTAAGACTGAACCGGTTGGGACGCCGCGAGCGTGTCGCTCCGCGCAAAGCGTCCGAGACTAAATGAGTGACTGAGCCTGGAGATGCCGATCAGGGAACTTTCATGGACCGGAGTTCGATTCTCCGTGCCTCCACCAACGGAAACTTGGTCGAACTACCGTCTACCTGCGGTAGTTCGACCATTGGAAACTCAACACGAACAGAATTACCGTCGATGACGATCTTTGAGACGAAGGCCGCCACGAGGCTGACCACGTCGCGGGACGCTATCACCGACTCGCGCCAGAACAGCACGTGCTCGCGCGTGAAGACCGGCGCGCTGCGCTCGAGGGTGCCGAGCCTCTTCTCGAGTTGCGCCCTCTCCTCACCCAGCGCCCGCACCTTCTCGGCGAGCGCGTCGCTCGCGCCGAGCTTTATGGCCATGTCGAGCGCGTTGGACTCCTCGACCTTTATGGACGCGATCCTCTTGCGGATGAGCGTCCCCTCGTCCATCTCCTCCGCCAGCGCGTCGCCCTGGGCGCCGAGCACGAGGTCGGCGACGATGTCCGCGACCCCGGGCTCGGAGAGCGCGCCCGCGACGGCCTCGTAGACCGCCCCCTCGAGCTCGTCCTGCGGCCAGTGCTCGCCGGCCTCCATGTCCCTGTAATACCAATAGGTCCTGCCCGTGGCCGACGTGCCGCCCGCCCCGATGATCGCCCGCCCGCTCGAGGAGCGCAGCAGCCCGGCAAGCGGGTACGAGTGCTTGCCGATTCGGTGGAACCCGCCCCTCTTGGCCATGTTGTCCCTCGCCCTCAGCGCGGTCTGCTCGTCCACGATGGCGGGCATGCCGCCCGGCACGACCGTGTCCCCCCACGCGTACGTCCCTATGTAGCGGTCGCTGCGCAGCATCTTCGACATCGTCGCCACGCGCCACTCCTTGCCGCGCCTCGTCCTGATCCCGTCCGCGTTGAAGCCGCGGCACACCTCGGACACCGTCGAGCCGCCCGCGACCTCGCGGAACGCGCGGCGCACCACCACCGCCTCGTCCTCGTCCACCACGTATCGGCCGCCCTCGGGGCGGTACCCGTAGAATCGCGCGCCGTTCGACCGGCACTGCATGGCGTTGCCCTCCATGCAGTGCCGGATGTTCTGGGAGAGGTTCGCGCTGTAGTACTCCGCCATACCCTCGAGCACCGACTCGAGCATGATGCCCTCGGGGCCGTCCGGGACGCGCTCCGAGGCGCTCACCACGTCGACGCCCGCCTTGCGTAGCTTCGCCCTGTACGTGGCCGAATCGAAGCGGTTGCGGGCGAAGCGGTCGAGCTTGTAGACGTAGGGGCGGTCGAACCTGCCCCTGCCGGCGTCCGCGACCATGCGCAGGAACTCGGGGCGCCTGTCGGTCGTGCCGCTGATCGCGTGGTCGGCGTACACCGCGACCACCGGGCAGCCGTCCGAGGCGGCCTGCGCGCGGCACACGCGTACCTGGTCGTCTATGGACTCCTCGCGCTGGTTGTGGGATGAGAACCGAGCGCATATCGCCGCTGCCTGTGCCATAATGTCCTTGCCTTCCCCTCGGGAATGGTATTGCTCATGGCCTCGCGCAGGGTTGCCGCCCATATGCGCGGGGCCTATCTTGTTTACCGATGAGCGAAAAACTCTCGTCAGCCCTGCACATCCGAAGGAACTCAATCGCATGCAGGTGTATCGCTCATCCACCGCGCGTGTGAAGGAGCCCTCTTAAGGCGCCCGAAGGGGCGCCCTATAGGCATATTCTCAGACGAGCCCCGCCTACAACTCGGGATTCGGCCTGACTCGGACCCCGATATACGGGTCCTTTTTCTGTCTGTGGATTTATCGAAGACGCTACGCCGACGCGAGAGCGAACTCCTCGACGTGTGCATCCATCGCCCTGCGCACCACCCTGGCCCACACGCCACCGATGTTCTTGAACGAGGTGCGAGCCCGGAGGGAATCCATTCCCATGTCAACGACCATTCTGCCGAACACCTCGTCGGCAAAGGAGTTCGTGATAGTGGTAACCCCGGAGAAGTCGAAGACCGTTGCCTCGGACAGTCCATCCGTACGGTCCATAATCACCCTGTACGCTTCACGGCCTGCGACGCGAGTGCCGAGAACCGTCCCGAACTCCACCATCTTGACCAACATCGTACGCACCTCCTGAGCGATAAGCGTAATTTGACATTCTACATCCATCTGGGCACTGGCTGTGTGAACGGCACACACTCACCATAGAGCGTCATCCTCTTCGAGGTACTGGCCCTCTCCGGGCTCATACCTCAACGGGAGACCGCGCCCATCAGGGAACACGTCCGTGTCCAACAGCTCCCTTCCGGTATTCGGGATGCGCATGACGATCACCGTCCCAGGGTAGTACATTCCACTGAGCCTCTCGATCCCAGTCTCAGAGATATGCACGGACGATCCATGGGACACGGCCCACAGGTGTCCACCGAGCGCCCTAGTGAGACCAGCGGAGTAGCACAACCCCACGCCTCCGCTCACCTCCCTGGAGCCGAAGACGGACCTGCCGTACCACTGGCCCGCCTGATACTCGAACGCCTTCTCAAGCAGCTCACCATCGCTCATGCCGTGATAGTCGTCATTAGCTGACATCGACCGAGAAATGCCTATGCCACAGTCCGCCACGCATATCTCTACATAGCCCAAGTTCGGGAACCACTGCGCCCCCGCAATGCCTGGTGATTTTGCCTCCGAGTGCTGGACTATGTTATCCATGACCTCACTGAACGCGAGGCTCATGATGTCGACCGCGCTGCCGGTAAATCCGGTGTTACTCTTGATGACCCTGGTCAGCATGTCGGCCGTGCCGCCGGGGTCCGCACTCATCTCGTCAATTGGGATGCGAGTCAGGGGCACGAAGCGGTCGCACGGGTCGTGCCTCGTGAAACCCTCATCCCTCTCTATGCCAAGCACTTTGCAATAGTCCATCCGCATCATATAGGAACACGCCTCGCTTCGAGGAAGAGCGTACCTCTGCCTCACATGCGCAACGGTTCCCGCAAGCTGAATGGCAGCGACCGCCGCCATTTGAGACACCATGCAGAATCCCGCGAAAGACCAGTCGACATCCAGTCCACCGCCTGGCGATGCGGGCAGTGCGCCGCTACGGCAGACCCTTGCAAGCGGAAAATCACCGATGGTCGTCGGCGCGCTTTCTAGCGTAAGCTTTACGTTTTCTGCCATATCCCCTACTCCATCTCCTCGGCGGGCTGGAACCAGACCACGGTGCCTAATAGATCCTCTCGACCTCTTTGGTGAGAGCCTCGAGCAGCTCTCCCGTAGAAGGGTCCGCGCTGGGGCACAGCGACTGCCACATGCCGTTGGCGTCGCGGGCACCGGCACTCGTAATCAGCAACACGTCTCCCTGACGGCGGATGGCTACGTCGACGATATTGCCATTGTGGTTGCCGTAAACGTCCAACTTGTTGATACGCCCATCGGAGAGATAGCTGATGATCGCTCCGATACGGTCGCCGTATTGGGGCCACTCGTACCCGAGCGAATCCCCCACCATCCTCACGACTTCGTGACTTATCCTCGCCTCGACGACATTCTTTGGGACTCTGCCCGTCTTCGTCGGCGAAGAGAAGAAAATCATCGGCCCATCGTTTGCCAGCCCGTGGTCGAACTTCAACATGCACGGGCACATCGTCTCAATCGTCCACAGCACATCCGTCACAACCTTCTCGGCTGTGAACATATCGACATCGACATCATGTACCTTGAGGAACTCACGATTCTGGAGCTGAAGCTCCTCCGCTCTGCGGGTCTCCTCTTCCTTCCTCAGCTCCCAATCGCCTCCGTCATGGCTCTCGGCGTCTTCGGCAGACGGCCCGATGACACTCGGAGCGTCCAGCTCGACAATCGGCCCACCTTCCACGGCGGCGTCCGACGCCGCCGTGTCGCGCTCCGCACGCTTCAGTCCGGCGCGCCTGAACAACAGCAGAACGATGTCGTACGCCCATCCGAACGTGAAAAGCCCGAAGGTAAACAAGTAGACCAGGAAGCTGCCCCACATCTTCGCATATGCCCTGTGTGCTCCCGCCCACCCGAAGAACAGGCACAGGACAAGGGCTCTGTTCGCCTTGTCAATCGACGTGATCTGCTTGGCAAGCCTCTTACCCTCCGCCCTCGGCGCGACAGACGACCCGCCATGTGCCGACCCTGATGCCGACGGCGTGCCCTTCTTGCCCTTTCCCGAGGCCGCGCGGGCGATGTCCCCAACCCCAACGGTAGTCCTGCTATAAACCGCGTTGTATGCCGCCTTCTTCGGATTCGTGACCCAGCCCATGCCTTTCTTGCCGTAGCCGGGAATGACCGCCCTTTTCAGGGCGCGCTTAGCCTTGCCGGTCGTCCTCGCCTTCAGCGAGCTCTTCAGGTTCGGCTTGCGGATTCCAACCTTGACCATCCCTACTCCATCTCCTCGGCGGGCTGGAACCAGACCACGGTGCCGACGTACTCGACCGTGCGCTCGTCCTCCCCCGTTATGACTATGTCCTCGTACGAGTCGTCCCACGAGTCCGGGGACAGCACGATCGTGCGCCCCGTGTTGTACAGGCGGCGCATCACGTAGTCCGCGCCGTCGATGGAGACCACCGCGACCGAGCCGTTGCGGGGCTGCTGGCGCGGGTCTATGTAGATGTGGCACCCCTCGGGGTAGACGCGGCTCATGCAGTTGCCCTCGACCTCGAGGAAGTAGCCGTCGGGGTGGGCCGAGCGCACCTCGTAGGGTATGGGGATGCGGTTGTCGATGACGTCGGGCTCGCAGGCGTCGCCCGCGTGGACGCGACCGAGCAGGGGGGCGTAGGCGGGGCGGGGCTCGGAAGGGAGCTTGGCGCAGGAGGGGACCCGGCCGTGTTCCTTGGCGGCGAGGCCAACACTTGAGGACAGAATGTCATCGGGAGACAGCTCAAGCTGCTCACATATGCGCTCCAGATTTGCTTTACGGATATTATCCGTCTGGCCCGTTCTCCAACGCGAGACCGTTGCGGTTGAAACGCCAGCTATCCGAGCGAGGCTCTCAGGTTTTAAGTCGAATTTCACCAACAAGGCGTCGATGTTCTTCGGTATGCCCATGTTGCCTCCTTACGTTGTATTCAGTTTTACACATTGCTAAAACATTCTTCGTAATTGTTTATTACGTTTTATGTAATGCGCAGCTATGATGGTTTCGTCGAGAACGGAGGAGGTGTTATTTGCGACGACTTGTTCGCCACAGCCCGACGGGCGTCTGGAATCTCTTGTGAGGCTGCCGGAAAGACCTGCGGAATTAGCCGCGTAACCTATTCGCAGCATGAGAGCAGCCCGAAAGACCGTCATCTTTCTGAACTGCGAGACATGCATCACGCACTATCTGATACCGCAAAGCCGATCTGGTCAAGCACGATTGACTTTTTATTTGCGGAGACGATTACGTTAGGGGTAATTTGAAAGGAGAAGCCTATAAAGAATCTCAACCCGCCGGATTACGACTTCGTCTGGACGGTGGAGTGCGGGGACTGGGACGGCAGGTTCTTCGACAGCCTCGACGAGCTGCGCGACTTCGCCAGCGACCTCGTGATCGCCAACGAGGAGAACCCCGCGCTCAAGTTCTACGGTCGCCGCTTCGAGGTCATGGACGCCTGCGACATGCTCCACCATAAGAGACACCGCCGGTAGCAACCGTGCTGCCGGCGGGTTTTTATTGCACTCCCCATCGAAGAATCAAACTCCATGACATCATCGGCTCCGTACACCGCAGCGACCACGTGAACCACAGAGCGCCGCGCATTCCAGTGGTCATGTGCACCACAAAGGTTCCGTGCACCGCGACAAAACTCGGTGCACCTCTCGACCATTTCCGTCAGGAAAAATAGTCGAAAAGTGCACCGAGTTTCGAAAAGCGCTCCGAAGATTTGAGGACCGGCGGGCGGCGCGCCACGCAGCGCGACCTGTGGCTCGGGCGGCAAGGCAGCGCGACCTGTGGCGCGACGTTAGCTCAGGCTCGCGCGCAGCAGCTCATTGAAGAGCTTGGGATTGCCCTTGCCTCGGCTCGCCTTCATACATTGGCCCACCAAAAACCCGATGACCTTCTGATTGCCGTCGCGATACTGCTGAGCCTGATCGGCACATGCTGCGAGCACCTCGTCCACGATGGGCTGCAACGCACCGGCATCGCTCACCTGGCGCATGCCACGCTCATCCACGATCTTCTCGGGGTCATCACCGCTTGCCGCCATGGCCTCGAACACCTCGTGCGCCTGGTTGCTCGAAATCGCATCGGAAGCGAGCAACTTGGCAAGCGAGGCCACCTGCGCCGGCGCGATACCGCTCTCCCCCAGCGCCACTCCGGAAGCCTTGAGATATGCGGCCAGCTCGTTCACTACAAGGTTCGCAACCGTCTGGGCCGCCTTGCCGGAAAGGCCAGCGGCAGCCTCCTCGAAGAACGCGGCCGTCACGGGGTCGCCGGCCAGCTGCTCGGCGTCGGCGCGCTTGACGCCAAACTCTCGCTCAATGCGGTCGCGCTTGGCATCCGGCAGCTCGGGCAGCTCCCCACGGCAATGCTCGATAAACTCGTCGGACAAGTCGAACGGTTCCAGGTCGGGGTCGGGGAACAGACGGTAATCGTCCGCGGTCTCCTTCACGCGCATCACCACGGTGCGTTTGCGGGAAGGCTCCCAATGGCGCGTCTCCTGGTAAATTGTCCCACCGCTTTCCAGCACCTCCGCCTGACGGCAGATCTCGTAAGCCAAGCCGTCGTGCAGGGCCTTGAAGCTGTTGAGGTTCTTGAGCTCCGTCTTAGTTCCCAGACCCGTCTCCCCGCGACGGCGCAAGCTCACATTGCCGTCGCAGCGCATGGACCCCTTCTCCATCGAGCAATCAGAGATACCGATGGCCAGGAAGATACGACGCAGCTTCTCCATGAACAGGCGAGCCTCTTCGGGCGTGCGCAAATCGGGCTCGGTGACGAGCTCGATGAGCGGGGTGCCGCAGCGGTTATAGTCCACGAGGCTCTCCGCAGCGCCGCCGATGCGGCCCTCGGCACCACCCACGTGCACCATCTTGGCGGCATCCTCCTCCATATGGATGCGCAGGATACGGATGGGCACGCTGTAGGAGCCATCCGCACGCCGCTCCGGCACAGCCAGGCCGGCTGTATCGTAGGAGCCCATGCCCCCAAGCGCCGCGGCGGAAACCTCCACGCCCTCGGGCAGCCCCTCGGCCATCTGGCGCGACAGACCCACGGCGTTCGCACTCGCGCTCGCCAGGCTCTTCGCCTCGTTCTCGCCGAACGCGCACTCAGGACGCTCAGCGGCACCGCGACCAGAGACTTCCAGGTCCAGACGGCCGTGCATGCAAAACGCCACGGGGCCCTGAGTGGTCTGGAAGTTCTTGGCCATATCGGGATAGAAGTAATGCTTGCGATAGAACATCGAGTGCTTTTGGATCTCGCAGTTCGTGGCGAGACCCGCCTTCACGATGCTTTCGATGGCACGGCGGTTGGGCACGGGCAGCGCGCCGGGCATGCCGAGGCATACGGGGCACACGTGCGTATTCGGCGCGTCGTCATGGCTGAGCTTGCAACCGCAGAACATCTTGGTCTCGAGCGTCGTGAGCTCGGTGTGGATCTCCAGACCGATAACGGCCTCCCAGTCCTTCAGGACTTCGCTGAGCTCCTTCATGCGAGCTCACCTCCCTTCTCGGCGAACGCGGGGGCGACGGGCAGGACCGAAGCGGCGCCCGCCTCCGTCGCGGCGCGCTCGACCGCGCGAGCAAAGGACAACAGACGCACGTCGTCGAACGGCTTGCCGACCAGCTGGGCCGCAACGGGCATACCCGAATCTTCGCCCAAACCCATCGGCACCGTGACGCCACCGTTGCCGGCGATGTTGATCGAGATGGTGAACAGGTCGGACAGATACATCTGCGTGGGATCGGACAGCTCCCCGAACTTGAAGGCGGCCGTCGGGCTCGCCGGCATGAGAATCGCGTCGACTTGCTCAAACGCACGGGCGTAGTCGTCGGTGATGAGCGTGCGAGCCTTCTGGGCGGCAAAGTAGTACTTGTCGTACACGCCCGAGGACAGCAGGTAGGCGCCGAGCAGCTGACGGCGCTTGGCCTCGGCGCCAAAGCCGCGCGCACGGCTCTTGGCGCTTTGCTCGGCCAGATTCGCGCAGCCGGGCTCCTGATATCCGTAGCGGACACCGTCAAAGCGAGCGAGATTGGAAAACGCCTCGGCGGGCCCGATCACGTAGTAGGCGGCGATCGCCGCATCGAGGTGCGGCAGATCGACCTCGACGAGCTCGGCGCCCTGATCGGCGAGTGAGCGGGCGGCGCGCTCCACGGCGCGCTTCACCTCGGGCGCAAGACCCGCGGCCTCCATGAACGCCGGGACAATGCCCACGCGCCTGCCCGCAACTCCATCCTCAAGATGCTCGGTAAAGGAGGCCTCGACATCGCGGCTCGTGCCGTCGTATGCATCGCGTCCACCGGACACGAGCGCATCCAGGGAGAGCGCGACGTCGGCGGTCGTACGACCGAACGGACCGACCTGGTCAAGCGAAGATCCGAACGCCACCACACCGTAACGCGACACGGTTCCGTATGTGGGCTTCACACCAACCACGCCGCAAAGCGCCGCGGGCTGGCGAATCGAACCGCCGGTATCCGATCCCAGGGAAAGTGTTGCCATGCCCGCGGCGACCGCCGCGGCCGAGCCTCCGGAGGAGCCGCCGGGAACGCGCTCGAGGTCCCATGGATTGTTCGTACGGTGAAACGCCGAGCTCTCCGTGGAGGAACCGAACGCGAACTCGTCCATATTGGCCTTGCCGAGCGGCACGCAGCCCGCGTCGAGCATGCGTTGGACGCACGTGGCGGTATAGGGCGACTCGTAGTTCTCCAGCATGCGGGAGGCGCAGGTGGTGCGCGTGCCCAGCATGTTCATGTTGTCCTTGATGGCGAGGGGCACGCCGGCCAGTGGCGGCAGGGGCTCGCCGGCGGCGCGAAGCGCATCCACACGGGCGGCGGCGCCAAGAGCCACCTCAGGCGTGACCTGAAGAAATGCCTGGACATCTGACTCGCGCGCATCGATGGCGGACAGCGCCGCGCGGGCCACCTCGACGGCGCTGAACTCTCCAGCTCGCACACCCGCGGCGATATCCACAGCGGTGAGGGAATCGATGAATGTCGCCATTAGCGCTCACCCCCATCACCCATGATCGAGGGCACGCGGAACTGGCCGTCACGCGCAGAGGCGGCGTTGGACAGAGCCTCATCGATGCCGAGGGCACGGCCCTCATCGACTTGATCGGGCCGCATCACATTCGCAATGCCGCCGTCCGGGTGAAACGTCGGCTCGACATCCTCGGCCGCATAATCCAGTATGGGCTCGAGCATGGCCACGGCGTCGTTCAAGTACGACGTCATCGCGGCGAGCTCGGTCTCATCGAGTGCGATGGTCGCGTAATCGGCAATCGCGCGCACGTCGTCTTGTGTCAGTACCGCCATGTGCGCTCCTTTCGGTTCTTCCGTGCAATCGTTCCATTATAGACAAACGGGGCACTCCACTTGCATGGAGTGCCCCGTACGATACGTGTTCTTTCGAGACGGACAAGCTGGCTCACTACGCCCGTGCGCGACGCTTCTCTCGCAACCATTCGGCGAATTGCTCGACATGATCCCACGAGGCGTCCTTCACCACATCGATCACCGCAGAGGAGATCGTCACCGTGATGAGCGAGAAGGCGATCTTCACCACCGGAATATAGGTGAGGGAGAGCGCGAGCACCGAGAGGTCGGTGAACAGGTAGCAGCGGCCCACGCGCCACCCGGTGATCTTGGAGATCGAGAGCGCCAACGCGTCGTCGCCGCCAGCCGAGGCGCCCTGGCGAATCACCAGGCCCACGCCCACGCCCACGAACAGCGCGCCGAGCACAGCGGCGAGCAGCGGATTGTTCGTAAGGTCGGGCAACATGTAGGGCAGGCTCTCCCACAAGCGGTAAAAGCCCGCGACCGCGACGGTCGCCACGGCCGACCAGCCCAAAAAGCCACCGCCCAGGACCTTGAGCGCCACGGCGTAGGACAGACAGTCAAGCGCCGGCGACACGATCGACGGCGGAATGCCGAACCAGTGGTTACCGAACAGCACCAAGCCGATGATGCCGCCCTCGGTGATGCCCGTGACGTTATGGATGTTGTGGACGCCGAACGTGAAGATGGCCGAACCGATGAGGATGATGGCTATGCGCTTGACGAAGTCGAGGGGTCGCAAGCCCGCGATGAGGAACTTGGCAGGTTCGTCCGAGGCTGCCGCTCTACCTGAAGCGCACGGCTCGCCCAAGGCGCACGGCTCAGCCGAGGCCCCCGTCCCATCCGAGGCATCCGGCCCAGCCGAGGCGCACGGCTCGCCCGGAACATCCGGTTCAGCCGAGCCCATACAGTCAGGCTCACCCGACTCCTCGTCGATATTCGAGATTTCCAGATCAGTGTGGTGCTGCGTGGTCTCGCGCGGCATACATATCACGTCTCCCAAGTGAACAGCGTGTATTACCAGCCTATCCGAGGTTTTTCGACACGGCAAGACAGGTCCACGACGACATCGAAGCCATGCACGCCTTCTCCACAAATTTACACTTTTTAATACCAGTTTTCCTCATGTTGCATCCGCTCGGTCGTCGCGGCACATGTAGGGACAGGCACCAATTGCGGCCGAGCGACATTCCCGTTAGAGGCCCTTCGACTGCCCCCCAGCGAGGCCGTCGTCGCCAAAGCCGCAAACTCCCCCGGCGCGGCACCCATCGGCAAAGCCAGCGGCCTCTCGAGCGCGCTCCTCGTCGACGAGATCGCCAATCTCCCTGCCCCGCATAATGAGGATCGCGAGCGGCACGACGACCACCAACACCCCGGCGGCAACAAGGGTTCCCTGCACGCCCAAGACATGGGCAAGAGCGGGTGCACAGAGCAGTGGGATGGCCCCCGCAAGGTTGTTGCCCGCGCCCATGGCGGCGTTCACGCGCCCGATACGGTCGAGCGGCGTGTGAATCTGGACCAGCGTGTCCTTAATGGGGCCGAACGCCGAAAATGCAACCCCGAGGATGAACTGCCCCGTACACGCCACAAGCACATGTGGAGTCGAGACATACAACAGGCTCCCGGCTCCCGTGACGAACAGCACAACGAGTAGGGCGCGCACGTTGACGAAGCGAGGGGGCAGCACACCGGCGATCGCCGCGCCCAACAGCCCGCCCACGCCCGACAACGCGGAAAGCCAGCCCATCCAAGCGGCGCCCACCTTGAGCACATCCCGGTAGAACAGGGACTCGAGCGGGTCGAACGCGCCGTACCCCATGAACGAGAGCATGGTCGCCCAAAACAGCAAGGTGAGGACCTTGCTGCCGAAAATCGCCGAGAAACCCGCGGAGACCGAACCGCTCGGAGCATCGGAGCCCTCATCCGCACTGCCCGCCGCGACCTCAGGTTCTCGCAGGGCCTCGATGCCCCATCCGGGAATGAGGGAGATGGCGGCGCACACGACCATGAAGAGGAACACCGCCTGCGTGGGTGCAACGAGCGCGATTGCGCCACCAGCGATAGGGCCGATGACGATCGCAAGGTTGCCCGTCAGCGTCACGAGCGCGTTGATGCGCTTGAGCTCATCAAGGTCAGCAGTGAAATACGCCGGGAACGCACGGGGCACCGTGTCGGCGATTCCCCAAGTCATCCCGAAAACCGCCGCGCCGAGAAACACGCCCGCGATGCTCGTCCCCACCACCTGATACAACAGGCCGCTCAAAATCAAGCCGAATGACGCCAATCGGAAGAACACGCGAGGCCCGATTCTATCGAGGAGAGCTCCACCTCGGATTTGGCCGATCACGATGCACAAATTGAGCAGCCCCACGGCAATGGCGTTATCGCCCACACCTGCACCCATGGAGAAGGTCAGGGTGCCCATCACCCCGATGAAATAGCTGCACATGGCACCGAGGTACAGGAAAAAGCGGGCCGCGACGAACCGGCGTATCTGATGAGTCAGCTGCGGTGTGGCGAAAGACAGGCCACGACGTTCACGATTGATTGAGCCGTTCTCCATGCTCCCCTCCTCTTGTACTTTAGCGCACTAGTGTATCAAAGCGATATACCGGCCACATTCGCGACCGTTCAATTGGAAACCGATGCGAAGTGCGCAATTTGTACCTGTCCCCAATTGCCCAATTGCCCTGTCGAAGCGCGGTTCGGGTACCATAGGTTCATACTTAGGCTGACACCCCATACGACCACCCGAAAGGCGCGCATGGCCCGCGAACTACACGACGGCTTTGGCCGCGGCATCAACTACCTGCGCATCTCCGTGACGGATAAATGCAACTTCCGCTGCGTGTACTGCATGCCCGAGAAGGGCGTGCCCGCGCGCGCCCACGGCGAGCTGCTCACCGCCGAGGAGATCGCCCGCTTCGTGCGCATCGTGGCGCAGGAGGGCATCACGCGCGTCCGCCTCACCGGGGGCGAGCCGCTCGTTTCCCATCGCATCGTGCCGCTCATCGAGGAAATCCGCTCGATTTCCGGGATCGAGGACATCTCCCTCACCACCAACGGCGCCCTGCTGCCGCGCATGGCGGCCGACCTGCGCGCAGCAGGCCTGGATCGCGTCAACATCTCGCTCGACACGCTCGACCCCGCACGGTTCTCCCAAATCACGCGCCTCGGCCGCGTCGAGCAGGCGCTCGCCGGCATCGACGCCGCACTCGAATACGGCTTCACGCCGGTCAAGGTGAACACCGTCGTCGTACGTCGTATGGACCAGGACGTACTCGACCTCGCGCGCCTGTCCATCGACCGCCCGGTCCATGTACGGTTTATCGAGTACATGCCCATCGGCGGTGGCCAGAGCGCATCCGCCGAAGACCCGAACAGCGGCCACGGGCTCGACCCGCACTGCGGAGCCGGAGCGGCTGGAACTGGCGGCGCGCTCAACCCTGACCTGTGGGACGCGAGCGATGTGGTCCCCTCCACCGAGCTTCGCGAGCGTATCTCCTCCGAAGCTGCCGCCGCGGGCCTCGGCGTACTCGAGCCCGTGCAAAACGGCGGCCCCCTTGGAGCGGGCCCCGCGCGTTACTGGGCCTTCCCCAACGCGGCCGGCACCGTCGGGTTCATCTCGGCCATGTCCAACCATTTCTGCGAGTCGTGCAACCGCCTGCGCCTCACCGCCGACGGAACGATTCGCCCCTGCCTGTTCTCCGATGCCGAATATCCCGTACGCGAGGCCCTGCGCTCCGGCGATGAAAACGCGGTCCGCGCTATCTACCGCAATGCCATCGCCCGCAAACCCCGCCAGCACGATGACATCGACGGCACCCAGCGATTCATGTCGCAGATTGGAGGGTGATCCCCATGACCACTCACACCCCCGATAAACCCGAACGCCCGCGCACCCTCGGTCGCACCGTGCACGAGAAGTACCCTGCTGCCGTTGTGGGCGAGGCACCCGAGCTCACCCTCGTCGAAGGCGGCGAGCGCGGAATTGTGCCAGGTCCCACCGAGTCGGAACACACGACGAACTCCCCTGCCTCCCCCGGTGAGCGCGACGCCTACCGCAACGATCTCACCCATGTCGACGAGCGCGGCGACGTGCGCATGGTCGATGTGGGAGACAAACAGGTCACCAAACGCATCGCGATTGCCGAGGGCACCATCCTCATGCACCCCGAGACCCAGGCGATGGTGCTCGAGGACCGCGCCAAAAAGGGCGATGTCCTCGCATGCGCACGCGTCGCCGGCATCATGGCGAGCAAGCGCACGAGTGACCTCATCCCCATGTGCCACCCGCTCAACATCACCAAGGCGAAAGTCGAGATCGAACCCATCTCGTCCTCCGCGGTCGCGGCCCCTGGCTGGGCGCCCGCGCGCGAGGACCATCGCGTGGGCTTCCACGTGCTCGCCACCTGCGGAGTCACGGGCGTAACCGGCATCGAGATGGAGGCGCTCACGGCCGCCTCGACCGCCTGCCTCACCATCTACGACATGTGCAAGGCCGTGGACCGCGGTATGGAGATCGTCGATGTCCGCCTGCTGCGGAAGGAAGGCGGGCGCTCCGGCCTCTGGGAACGAGACGGGGAACACACCCATACCGACGAGGTCGATGCCGAGGCAAAGGAAGCCGAGATCATCGCCGCCGAACTCCCCTCCCCGCTTCCCGGCGGGCCGCGCACGGGCACACCGGCACCCGCCGTCGCCTTTGTGGGATACCAAAACGCCGGCAAGACCACGCTGGTGGAGAAGGTCATTTCCCGCCTCGCCCAGCGCGGCGTCCGCGTCGGCTCCATCAAGCACCATGGGCACAAGGGCTTCGACATCGATCAGCCCGGCAAGGATTCCTGGCGCCATGCGCAGGCGGGCAGCCGCCATGTGGGCCTGATCTCGCCGGACATGTACGCCGAATACTCCCGCACGACCGAAGAGGTGCCCGTGCTGGACATGCTCACGCGCTACACCGATGTGGACACCGTCATCGTCGAGGGTTACAAGGCCGCTGGCCTGCCGAGCATCGTGGTCGCTCGCTCGGGCATCGACCGCATGCGCGGGCGCGATTCCTTCGAGCTCATCAACGACGATACGATCGCCGTCGCCTGCAACGATGTGGTGGCGCGCGATTTCCGCACCCGAGCGGTCAAGCAGGCCCGCGCTGCCGCAGAGGAAGCCGGGCGCGTCTTCTCCGAGGCAGACGTTCATCTGCCGCCATTCCTCGACATCAACGACTCGGCTGCCATTGCGAGCTTTGTCTACGACTACGTGCAAAAGGCGCGATAAACCATATCGCGACGGACGCGTCGCACCGCTTTATGCGCATCGGGGCCCGCTCATGCGGGCCCCGATTTTCATCTATTCGATCATCACGCGACCACGCTGGGCCCGAAGCGTCTGCAGAATGTGCTTGGGCACGGCGTGGAACTCGCAGCGACCAATGACCGCACTCGCCGCCGCCTTGGCCTCGGGGCTACCGTTAGCCGTCGCGTATGAATGGCGGAACCGACGCAACATGACCAGGTCGTTGCCACCATCGCCGTACACGGCGATCTCATCCTCCTCGATGCCATAGTGGCGGCCGAGCCAAGCGATCGAGGCCCCCTTATTGCAATCCTTGTCGGTAATCTCGAACATCACGGGGTCGAACGGGGCGTTGACCACCGTGTCGGCATGATCAGCCAGAAACGCCTTAAGCTCGCGCTCGAGGTCGTCGCTCGTCACGCGGCAGTTGATCTTGCACACATCATGGGAGAGGATCGAGCTGATCGATTGGTCGAAGAACTGCTCCTCGTGCGTTCCTCCCCGGGCACGCATGCCGCGCATCACGATGCGACGGAACAGGTTGTCGCGGGCGAACCCCTCTTGGTGCATCTCAAAGCTGCCGCTTGAGAACATGCCGTCGGGCGTGCAGCAATCGAAGCAGATCTGCGGGAAAGAACGGATGAGCTCCTCCACGAACGCCGGATCGACCGTGAAGGTCTTGAGCAGCTCGCCGTTCCTCCCGCGGATGATCGAGCCGTTCGCGCAGACCGCGTCGACCTTGAGGCCCGTGAACCCATGCTCGCCGGCGGGCAAGAGGGAACGACCTGTCGCGGGCACCACATGAGCTCCCTGGGCAATGGCCTCCTGTATCGCACCGCGGATTGTGCGGTCCGCCTCATGCAGACCGTTGAGCAGGGTGCCGTCCAAATCGCTCGCAAACAGCTTAATCATGCGCGTCGTCCTCTCATCGAATTCGTCTGCGCATCATTCTACCGCTCTGGTCTACACCTGTGGCACCTCGCCCGTGGCGAGGATCCGCTCCAGGGCCTCCTCGTCGAGCACGGGAACGCCCAGACTCTCGGCCTTGGTGAGCTTGGAGCCCGCTTTGGGGCCTGCGACCAGGTAGCTCGTCTTTTTAGACACGGATCCCGAGACCTTGGCGCCGAGGAGCTTGAGGGCCGCGCCCGCCTCGTCGCGCGTACGGTTGACGAGCGTGCCGGTGAGCACGAAGGTGAGGCCGTCGAGCGGCTGCCCCGCCGCCAGGTCGGCATCGACGCCGGTCTCTTGGGCCGCCTGCGCCACCGCCGCACCCAAGTTCTCCTCGAGCGCGAGGCCCGCCTCGCGCAGGCGCTGCAAGACCTCGAGGTTCTCGGGCACGGAGAGGAACTCGCGGACCGACGCCGCGATCTTGGGCCCGATGCCCTCGCACGCCGCGATATCCTCCTCGGATGCGGCGGCGAGTGCGTCGATGGTCAGAAAGCGCTGCGCCAGGACCTCGGCGACCGACTTGCCCACATGGCGGATGCCGAGGGCGAACAGCACGCGTGAGAGCGGCTGCGCCTTGGAACGGACGAGCTCGTCCATCACCTTGCCAGCGATGGTGTGACCGACCTTGATGGGATCGCCCGCGGCCACGCCCTTCTTCTTGTCGTCCTTGGCGTAGGTTCGGCCCGTGTCGAGCGCAGCGATGGAATCGGCATCGAGCGTGTAGAAATCGGCGACATCGCGCAGCAGACCCGCCTCGATCATTTTGTCGATGAGCTCGTCGCCCAGGCCGTCCACGTCCATGCAGCCACGGCTCACCCAGTGGATGAGGCGCTCCTTGAGCTGCGCGGGGCAATCGAGGGACACGCAGCGGTACGCCACCTCGTCACCCTCGTGCACCACGGGACTGCCGCAGGCGGGGCAAGCCTCGGGCATATCCCACTCGACCGCGTCGGCGGGGCGCTTGCCCAGCACCGGACCAACCACCTCGGGAATGACGTCGCCGGCCTTGTGGACAATGATGGTATCGCCCACGCGCACATCCTTGCGGCGGATCTCGTCGAGGTTGTGCAGAGTTGCGCGGGCGATGGTGGAACCGGCCACCGTGACGGGGTCGAACTCGGCAACCGGGGTGAGCACGCCGGTGCGCCCCACCTGGATGCGAATCTCACGCAGAACGGTGGCCTTCTCCTCCGGTGGGAACTTGAAGGCGATGGCCCAGCGCGGTGCGCGGGCGGTGAAGCCGAGATCGGTCTGCTGGTCGAACCCATCGACCTTCACAACCACACCGTCGATGTCGTAATCCAAGTCTCCGCGATGCGCGAGCGCATCGGCGCAGAAGGCGTGGACCTCCGCGGGCGAGGTGCAACGGGCCACGTTCGGGTTGACGGAAAAGCCCGCCTCGCGCAGCCAGTCGAGGAACGCATGCTGGGAGTCTACATGCAAGGGCGCCGTGTCGGCGATCGAGTAGATGAAGGTGGCAAGGCTGCGCGTCGCGGTGACCTTGGGGTCCTTCTGGCGCAGGCTGCCCGCGGCGGCGTTGCGGGGGTTGGCGAAGGGCTCACGACCCTCGGCGTCGGCCTCCGCATTCAGACGAGCGAAGCTGCCCTTGGGCATGTAGACCTCGCCACGGACCTCGATGGGCGTTCCGCGGTCCGCGCCCATGTGGGCCAACGCGGCCTCGGAGAGGTGCATGGGCACGTCTTTGATGGTGCGGACGTTGAGCGAAACGTCCTCGCCTGTCGTGCCATCGCCGCGCGTGGCGGCGCGCACGAAGGAACCGTTCTGATAGGTGATGGCCACGCCGAGGCCGTCAATCTTGAGCTCACAGGTGTAGGCCACGCGCCCCGCACCGAGCGCCTCCTCCGTACGGGCGAGCCACTCGTCGAGCTCCTCGAGATTCATGGCGTCGTCCATGGAATACATGCGCGCCATATGCGTGACAGGCGTGAACTGCTCGGACACATAACCGCCCACGCGCTGGGTGTAGGAGTCGGGGGTGACGAGCTCGGGATGGGCCGCCTCGATCTGCTGAAGCTCGACCAGTAGCTTGTCAAAGGCGGCATCTGTGATCTCGGGCGCATCGAGGGCGTAGTAGCGATAGGCGTGGTAATCGAGCAGGTGGCGCAGCTCGGCCGCGCGCGCTGCGGCCTGAGCGCGGACGTCGTGCGGGGACTCGGCAGTCGCCGAAGCGCCATCCGTCCGCGCGCCGCCATCCGACTGCGCACCGGCCTCCATCCGCGCACCGGCCTCCGACTGCGCACCGGCCTCCGCCGCCATATCGCCAAACAAGCTCTGCTGCTCCGTCACGTGGGCCTCCCGTTAGTCAAATCTCAACCACTACAGAGTACCATCGCGCGCGGATGCTTTCCCTCCTCCGCATACCGATAACGGAATAACGGGTCGCCACCCAGCGGCGAATTCCAGTTCACCCGCTTAAAGCATCGGCATCTGGATACAAGCCGTGCAAATGCGTGCGCATTGCCAAATGTGCCTGCGCAATCCCGCGCACGCCGACTTCTGAGGAGAGAGGAACCATCATGAAGCAGCTCAACGAGAAGGTCGCCGTCGTCACCGGTGCCGGTCAGGGCATCGGCAAGGGCATTGCCCTGTGCCTGGCCAAGCGCGGCGTCAAGGTCATCGCCACCGGCCGTCGCCTCGAGCCCATTGAGGCCACCATCGCCGAGATCCGTGAGCTCGGCGGCGAGGGCTTTGCCATGACCTGCGACTCCGCCGACCGCGAGCGCGTCTTCGAGGTCGTTGCGAAGGCCGTCGAGACCTACGGCTCCATCGACGTCATCGTCAACAACGGCCAGGCCATCGTCCCCTCCCAGCCCGTCGAGGACACCGAATACGACAACATGCTCAAGGCCTGGGAGTCCGGTGTGATCGGCTCCCTCAACTATATGCAGGCCGCCTTCCCTCACATGAAGGAGCAGCACGAGGGTCGCATCATCAACTTCGCCTCCGCCACCGGTATGTTCGGAATCGCCGGCCAGCTCGCCTACGGCTCCAACAAGGAGGCCCTGCGCGGTCTGACCAAGATCGCCGCCAAGGAGTGGGGCCAGTACGGTATCACCGTCAACGTTGTGCTGCCCGGCGCCGAGTCCCCGGCCGCCAAGGCATGGGCCGAGAAGTTCCCGGAGGAGTACGCCAAGCAGGTCAATCTCAACCCGATGAAACGCTTCGGCGACCCCGAGATGGACATCGCGCCCGTCATCGCCTTCCTCGCCGGTCCTGACTCCTGCTACTTCTCCGGCCAGAGCGTCATCGTGGACGGCGCCAACAGCATCATGCCGTAAGGGAGCCCGTCGCACATCTACCGTCCTTTGCATGCTCGTAGTTCGGCAGCATTGGGCGCACGCGGCTCGATGAATCAGCCCTTACAATAGGCAACCCAAGGGCGCCGCCCGCGATCACCGCGGACGGCGCCTCATTGGTTGTTCACGGATCGACGCGTATCAGCCGTCATCACGCCAGCCTCAAAGCAACCAGAAGAATAAAGGTCCACGCGATGACGGTGAATGAAAGCACAGTAGTCACCAAAGTCCAATGCGGCAACAGCCAACGCCATACGAACGTCTGGGGCAGCGTCGCACCGGGTTCATAGCCCTCCAAAAACGCCGCGACATCTACGACGTTCTCAAGGTTGTGCTCAATCTTGATCCCCTGCATTTTCCACGAAGCAACGATGCTCGCAATCATGATTGTCCAACGTACGATGTTTTCAACATCTGAAATCGCATATGCCTGATCAGGGGAAAGGAACTTGTGCGCAATCGATATGACGGCGCCGCCTACAATAATCTCAAGCATCCACAGGAAATTGAGTGCGATTGCGACCTTGACAGCTTTACGCTCACGCTCGGTCTGACGCAGGTACTCCTCTGAGCGTTCGTCCAAAAGCGCGTCCAACGTGATGCCAAACGCAGCGGAAAGGCGTTTGAGGCTCTCGGCATCCGGTAACGTGCGCCCCTTTTCCCAGTTGATCACCGTCTGACGCGACACGAACACAAGCTCGGCCAGGCGCGCTTGCGACATGCCCGCACCCTCGCGAAGGCCTCGGATTCGCTTGGCAAGCGGACTGGTAAGCCCGCTAGAATTCACGTCTGGCCCATCGTGCTTAGCGCAATCGACGCCGATCTCTTCCGAACGCGTCTGCTGTGCGACAACGTTTTCCTGTTGCATGGCGGCCTCCCCATCATCATAGTTGGGATTCCATGCGCTGAGTGTACACCCGCACGAGCCTCGACCTTGCAATTCACCTCGGAAACCCTTGTCTATTCCCTTTAACACATGCCTTGAGCTGGTATTACCTTAAACCACATCAATCTCTATGCGTACGCGACGGCAATCAACGCGGCGGCAAGTAGTACGACATAGAGCGTATAGAACGCCGGCAGGTTGGTAAGGAGCACTCGATAGAACCACGTGACCGGCGGTTCCTTCCCTTTCGGATAGCCCTCGACGAACATCATGATGCTGATGGCATCTCCCAGATCTTGCCCTGAGACGATGCTGCGGAACCTCTTCGCGATCGGCATAGAGGCAAAGCAGAGCACCACCCTCATTCCGCTGAGCACCAAACGGAACTCTCCGCTTCCAGGCGCACGCAAAAGAGAGGAATACAAGAAAGCCAGTATGAGTTCGAGCGCAAAAATAACGCCCAGAGCAGCAAGGCAGTGTGTCAACTGACGGCGGGCTTCGGAGATTTCTTCCAGCATGTCGGGCAGCTCATCGCCCAAAAACCCGTCAACCGTGGTGTTGAGGGCCTTGGCAACGAGCTACAGACTCTGCACATCGGGCAACGTGTTTCCGCACTCCCAATTGCCCACGCTCTGATGCGTGACGTATGCGGTAGCGGCCAGCTCGGACTGCGTCAATCCCGCCGCTTCCCGCAAGGTGCGAATGCGCGAGCCGACCTTCGATGCGATATTCATCTCTCGCCCCCATTCCACATGGGCCAGTCTGAAAACACAGCCAGGGCGAACCAGCGCTCCTCGTGGCACGCGATGCAGCTCATCCCCTCCTCTGCCGATGCCGCAATTCTACCCACCAATGCCCCGAACTCCAATCAACACGATACAAAAGCCTCTTTGCATTCGCATTCCTTTGACTTCCTCATTGGCGTATTGCAGCTTATGAACGGTCCGATCGTTCATAAGCTGCTGTTTAGACGGTGCGCAGGCATAAAAATGGAGGATATGAACGGTGCAATCGTTCATATCCTCCAAAAGGCGTTTGCTATATCGCGAGAAACGCGGACGCACACCTCGATTTAGGGACTGTCCCTCAATTGAGGTTCACCAGCCAAGGAATGCCAGTCGGCGAGACTACTCTCCGTCAGCAGCGGACTCGGCGGCGGAAACCTCAGCGGCCTCCTCGGCGGCAAGCGCCGCCTTGTACTCACGCCACTCGGTGTACTTCTGCACACCAGCGCAGATGGACAGCACGAGAGCGGCGGGAACGGCGATAAAACCGATCACGACCATGGGCGCCACGGTGTAGAACACAGATTCGAACATGGCTCATACCCCCTTAGGCGAACAGGCCGCCGGCGATACCGGCAACACCGGTGAACGCCAGCGCCATGAGCGACGCGGTCACAAGCATGATGGGCAGACCGCGCAGGGCGGCGGGGACCAGACGCTCGTCGATACGGCTACGCACGAAGGCGAAGAGCACGACGGCAAGCAGCACGCCCAGGCCGGCACCGACGGACGCGCCCAAGGCGGCGTCCCACGTCAGCATCTCGGCCACGGCGGCGTTGCCGAGCGCCACCGCCAGGACGGCGGCGTTGCAGGCCACGATCGGGCACACACGCAGCAGGCGCTCGCGCTCGGCAGCGGTCTTGCCGGAGCCGAGCACCGTGGCTGTGACCACGATCGCGGTCCAGCTCACGAGCACGTAAGCGAGCGGCGCGAGGAACGTGATGCCCCAAGGCTGCAGAACCTGCGTATACAGAGGCCAACCCAGGGCGCCCGCCACGGCGGTGGCGATGGCGATCATGACACCGAAGCGCCAAGAGTCCTGCGGGCGAACCGCAATCAAGATCACAGACACCATGCCGATGAGCTGGGCGAACACCAGGTTGTTATCGAGAGCGGCAGTAAACAGCGCGTTCAGGAACGCCATTAGCGCTCACCTCCCTTTAGGGAAGTCGCATCGGCATCGGCGCCCTTGGTGCACATCTGCTCGATGGACTGGACGAACACGGCCACGAGTGCCAGCACCAGCAGCGAGCCGGCGGGCTTGCCAAAGGCGGCGATCGGCGAGGCGGCAAGCTCGCCCATGGTGAGGCCGAAGACCTGACCGGTGGTGAGCATGCCGTTGATGAAGCCGACGAACACCAGGGTGGCGAGCACCATGGCGGCGGCGAAGATCGCGGTCATGAGCGGCGTCTTTGCCGGGGCGACCACCAGGCCGTCGCCGGCGATCCACGCCACGACGATCGCGTTCACTGCCACAAGCGGCAGGTAGATGCCGAGCGCCTCGAACACCACGGGATCGGTGACACGGACGCCGAAGCCGAGCAGCGTCACGACGGTGACGCTCACCATGAGCATCACCACGGTGCGCGACCACGTGCCGGTGAAGGCGTGCAAAAGGGGCGCGATCGAGGCCATGACCACAATCGCAGCGGCGGTAACCAAACCGATCATCAGGCCGTTCTCGAGCGAAGTCGCGGCGAAGAGCCCCGGCAGGGCACCGGCGACGACCAGGAACGTGGGCGTGTGAACCATCTTGGAGATGCGAGCGTCCTGCTCGCGCACGATGTTCTCGTTCAGAGCCATTAGTTGCCTCCCATCTGGGCGTAGGCGGCAAAGGCGATATTCAGGCAGTCGACCACGGCACGCGAGGTGAACGTGGCGCCGGAGACGGCGTCGACGTGGGTCTGGCCAGCGCCGGCCTCGTCGACCGTGAGCTCACCGGTGGCAGGTGACCCGGCAAAACCGCCGAAGTACTCCTCGGTGAGCGCATTGGTACCGATGCCGTCGGTCTCGTCCTCGGCCACGACCTGGATACCGGCCACGGTGCCGTCGGCGTTGATGCCGACCATGAGCTCGACATCGCCGTGATAACCCTGCGCGGAGGTCACATCGAAGACCCACGCGCCGGTATCGGCCTTGTACACGGAGTTCAGGCCCTCGACCGCGGGCGCGGACTGGGACTCAAAAGACGTGGCATCCGGGAACAGCAGCTTGCGCTGCGCGCCGCCCTTGGCCTCGTCGAGCGCAAGGTCGGACTGCTCGAAGGCCCCCGCGAGGCCGTGGTGGACGCCGGCCGTCACGCCCGCGCACAGCAGGGCGACGATAAGGACGGCAAAGGCGGAGAAGATGGCGCCGTTGCGACGACGGGCCATCGGGCACTTGTTAGACGAGGGCATGCTTCACACCTCCAGCGGGCTGAGGACGCGTGTAGCGGTCGATCAGCGGGGTGAACATGTTCATGAACAGGATGGAGAACGCCACGCCCTCGGGGGCGGCGGCGAACAGGCGCACGAGCGCGGTGATGACACCGCAGCCGATGCCGAAGATGATCTTGCCCTTCGGCGTCATGGGCGTGGTGGTGTAGTCGGTTGCCATGTAGAAGGCGCCGAGGGCGAGGCCGCCGGAGAGCACCTGGTAGATGGCGTCCTGACCGGCAAACCCGGTGATGACGGCAACCGTGGCGATGAACGGCACAGTGGCCCAGGCGTCGACGACGCGCATCACGAGCAGGAACACATAGCCGGCGAGCAGCGTGATGATGCAGGTCTCGCCAAGCGCGCCAGCGTGCAGGCCGAACATCATGTCCATGTAGCTGTACGGCGCGTCACCGGCGGCGTTCATGGCCAGCGGGGTGGCACCGGTGATGGCGTCGAGCGGGCGACCCATGATGTCGGGGTAGGCACCGAGCGCAATGGGCATGGCGAGCATGACGAACACGCGGGCGGCGACAGCGGGGTTGGCGAAGTTGCAGCCGATGCCGCCAAAGAGCATCTTCACCACGGCGATGGCGAACACAGTGCCCAGGATCGCGGGGAAATAGCCGCAATCGGCCGGCAGCGTGAAGGCGAAGAGCATGGCAGTGACCACGCAGGACAGATCGCCGGCGGTGCTCTCGCGGTTCATGAGGCGGCAGCACACATGCTCGGTCACGAGCGCCGTGGCGACACACACCAAAACGAGTAGCGGGGCGCCGAGACCGTACAGAAACACGGAAGCCACGAGCGTGGGCAAAAGCGACAGGCACACCATGCCCATGATCCACTGCGTGGAGCCCTTGCCGTGGAAGTGAGGCGAGGCCTCATTGATGAGGTTCATGGATTTACGCCTCCTTCTTCTCGGACGGGGCGGTCAGGCGAGCGACCTCGCCGCGATAGACGGCCTTGCCCTCGCGGATGGACGCTGTGATGCGGCGATGGGCCGGGCACACATAGGCGCAAGAGCCGCACTCCATGCAGTTCATGACGGCAAGCTCGTCGAGCGCGACCACGTCATGGCTGCGAGAGGCGGAATCAAGCGCGAACGGCTCGAGGGCCAGCGGGCACGCGCGCACGCAGCGGCCGCAGCGGATGCAGGCGGTCTCGTCCGGAAGGACGGCGGCGTCATGCAGGGCCACGATGGCGTTGTTGGCCTTGAGGATCGGGCAGTCGATGTTCGTGATGGTGCGACCCATCATGGGGCCGCCCATGATGATCTTCTTCGGCTCCTTGACCATGCCGCCTGTCGCCTCGATGACGTCGCGGACGCTCATGCCGAGCGGGATGCGATAGTTGCCCGGATTGGCGATGCAGTCACCGGTGACCGTGACGGTCTTGCAGGTGAGGGGCATGCCGTAGCGGAAGTACTGCTCCACGCGGGAAATGGTGGTGACGTTGACCACGAGGCAGCCCACGTCGATCGGCAGGCCGCCGGCGGGCACGTCGCGCCCGGTCGTGGCCTTGATGAGCACCTTCTCGCCACCAGCGGGGTACTTGGTCGGGATCTCCATGACCTCGATGCGGTCCTCGCGACCCTTCTCCTTGACCACGCGCTTGAGCTCGAGGATGGCTTCGGGCTTGTTGTCCTCGACGCCGATCACGGCGGCAGGGATCTCGAGCGCCTCGATGGTGCGGAACACGCCGTCGATCACGCGCTCGGAGTGCTCCATCATCTGACGGTAGTCGCTCGTGATGTAGGGCTCGCACTCCATGGCGTTGACCACGAGGAACTCGAAGCTCTTGCCCTCGGGGGCGCGCATCTTGAACCACGTGGGGAACGAGGCGCCGCCCAGACCGACCATACCGGAGTCACGCACGCAGGCGATGAACTCCTCCTTGTTCGAATAGGTCGGCGGCTTGAGCGCGGGATCGGACTCCATCTTGCCATCGGAAACGATCTCCACCACGGGTGCGGTGGCGCCCGTGGGCAGCTGCTCGGTGGCGACCTTGGTCACCGTGCCCGAGATGCTCGCGTGGATGGGCGAACCCAGACCGTTCACCTGGCCGATCAGCGTGCCTACATATACATGATCGCCCTCGCTCACCACCGGGCTCGCCGGCGCGCCGATGTGCATGTTCAGCGGAATGAGCACTCGCTCGGGCGGAGTGATGGACGTGCAGGCAAAGTCCCGCATGTCCTTGCACTGAGGCGGATGCACACCGCCCCTTGTCTTGTGCAGAGAAAACATTGGCTTCCCTCCCATATTTCCCCCAACTGTGCGCGGCCGCGCATAAAACGCGGCCGCGACGCATATCAGGTCAAAATTGTAGCGGGTTTCACCACGATATAGACTGCCAAATGACATATTTCTGCAGCTTGAAGCGTTTAATCGCCATCCCGAGAGAAAATGCGGACGCAAAAACAAGGCCACCCCGGCCCGCGAAACGAACTGGAGCGGCCTTTGCACCGCAAAATATGACAGTGGCGAATAACTGGGAAGACGGTCTTTGCTAGAACCCGATACCGTGCCCGGAGAGCGCTCCGTACAGCAGGATGCCCGTCGCGGCGACGAACACCACACCCTGGACGATGGCGTTACGGCCGGCGCGGGTAAAGGTGATGGTCGCCATGGTGAGGTCGTCGCCGTACTTACGGGCCTGCTTGAGGCCCATCGCGACGGTCGCTGCGCTGAGCATGAAGCCCATGACGGGCAGGAAGAGCAGCTCGCCCTTACTGCCGTAGCGAAGAACCTCGCCCGCAGCGTTGACCTTCATGGGCACCTGGTCGCCCAGCTCGGGAAAGGCCATGAGGACCATGAGCACGGGGACGAAGGCGATCATGAGGGCCAGCAGGGCCTTCATGCCGGCGGATTTACCGTAAGAGAACATAGCGCACCTTTCGAAGATGAGCCGCCTTATGGCGGCATTCGGAATCGCATCGCGAAGGCCGCCGAGGTCTCCCCCGGCGGCCTTGGGCATCTACACGTTAAAGCGGAAGTGGACCACGTCGCCGTCCTGCATGATGTAGTCCTTGCCCTCCATGCGCAGGCGGCCGGCTTCCTTGGCGCCCTTCTCGCCGCCGAGGGCGACGTAGTCTTCGAACGCGATGGTCTCGGCCTTGATGAAGCCGCGCTCGAAATCGGTGTGAATCACGCCGGCGGCCTGCGGGGCCGTGGCGCCCTGGCGAACCGTCCAAGCGCGGACCTCGACCTCACCGGCGGTGAAGAAGCTCTGCAAGCCGAGCAGCTTGTATGCGGCCTGGGCCAGGACCTCGAGGCCGGAGCGCTCAAGCCCCAGATCAGCCAGGAACTCGGCGGCCTCCTCGGGATCGAGCTCGGAGAGCTCCGCCTCAACCTTGGCGCAGATCGGAATGGGCTTCACACCGTCGATTGCGTCGAGGTCCTCGGTGAGCATGTCCTCGTCGACGTTGGCGACGTAGAGCATCGGCTTCATGGTCAGCAGGAACAGGCCCTTGGCGGCAGCGCGCTCCTCATCGGTCATCTCCATCGTGATGGCACGGTTGCCCTCGTTCAGCCACTCAACCAGACGCTTTGCCACCGCGAGCTTGGGGGCGAGCTCGGCGTCGCGCTTGGCCTCCTTCTCGAGCTTGGGAAGCTGTTTTTCGAGCGTCTGGATATCGGCCAGGATGAGCTCGGTCATGATGGTCTCGGCATCGCTCGCCGGGTCGACGAACTCGCCCGTGTGATTGGCCTCGCGCATAACATCCGGGTCCTTGAAGTAACGGACCACCTGGCAGATGGCATCGCACTCGCGGATGTTGGCCAGGAACTGGTTGCCCAGGCCTGCGCCCTCGGAAGCGGCGCCCTTCACCAAACCGGCGATATCGACGAACTCAACGGTGGCCGGGAGGATGCGAGCGGGGTTCACGATCTTTGCGAGCGCGTTCAGGCGGTCGTCCGGCACGTCGACGATGCCGACGTTCGGGTCGATCGTGGCGAAGGGATAGTTCGCGGCCAGACCGCCCTTCTTGGTGAGAGCGGTGAACAGCGTGGACTTGCCCACGTTGGGCAGACCGACGATTCCGATGGAAAGTGCCATGGGATTCCTTTACTCAAAGCTCAGCGCCGCAAGCGCTGCGTATACGTAAACCTCGCCATTATAGACCGTAAGGGCCCATAGGGCGCTACGGCGCCTAGTCTGCGAGTTTTTCGATCTGGTCGAGGGCACGGCCGAGCTTCTGCTTGACCTCGGCCTTGGCCTCCGCGTACTCCGCCTTGGCCTCTGCGGCGAGCTTGGCCTTACGCTCGGCTTCCGGATCGGGAACAACGAGCTCGGATCCATCGCGCTCGACCATCTTGAGGGCATGGTCGGAGCAGACCTCAGCGCACAGGCCGCACCCGATGCAATACGTCGGCTCGATGGCGAGCTTGCCGCCGTTGAGCAGGTCACAGGCGAAGGTCGGGCACGCCTCGACGCACGCGCCACACATCGTGCACCTGTCGTGGTCGAATTCGGGGAACTGCACGCGGACGTTCTCCGCAAGCTCAGGATGCTGCTGCAAGGTGGAGAGCATGAGCTGGCGCCCCTGCGTGAGGATGCGGCGACGCTTCTGCGTGGTAACGCCGCAGGCGCTGTTCAGCGTCTTCTCCAGCGCGCTCACGCGGCTCGAGTGCTCGCGGATGCGCTGCGTCACGCTGGCGACGGCAGCCGTGGCAGGCGTGAGCTTGGACACCGTGAGGCCCGTCTGGCGCACGATCTTGTCCATGAACTCCTTGCGCTCGTACTCACGGCGCTTGTTGCACTTGAGGTCGCGTGGCTCGACCTCAAGGCCCATACCGCGGCCGGCCCACTCCTCGGCCTCGCCGATGGCCTCGCCGAGCATCTCCTCACCGCAGGTGTTGCGGCAGTTGGCGCAGATATCCAGCGGCAGATACACGCTCACGTTGGGGAAGTCGGTCAGGATGGAGAACCAGGTCTCGCGCGTCACGTCGCCGACGCAGGCCACGAGCACCTCGTTCTCACGTGGGATGCGCTTGAGGGCGCGCGTGCAGGTGACATACGCGGTCTCATGCGCGGTGGCGGCGCGGGCAACGGCGTCGTAGACCTTCTTGGGCTGCAGACGAGGGCTCACGAACGCCTCGGTGGGGCAAGCGGCGACGCACAGGCCGCACTTGCGGCAGCTGTCCAGAACGTCGATCGCGCCGTCCTCGATCTCGATCGCGTTCACCGGGCATACGTCCATGCACGCATGGCAGCTGCTCTTCTCGGATTTGCAGGCCAGGCACGGAATGCAGTTGACGCGCGGACGCTCCTTGTAATCGGCGGGATTCCAATGCGGCTTGCTCTCGTCCACGGTGCCCAGCAGCGCGTCCGTGATGCCCCCAAAGGGGTTCTTGAGGGCGTCGACGCCCTTGCTGATCTCGATGATGTCGTCGAACATATCGTGCTGCTCGGCCATGCGAACTCCCTTATCGCGCCCAGGCAAGCGCGCAGATGCGAAGCGCCCGCGATGGCGGGCGCATGTGAACCGTTAGCTGACTATTGTACCGATGCCACGGCGGCCATGTGTGAAGACCGGACGATGCCGTGCCGCCGCCGCGCCGCTACGCGCTCGGCTGCTCCTCGTGGCTGGCAACGTGGAACGGATAAACCACGAGCTCCAGACCAAGCAGCAGAACATGATGGCCCAAGTTGGCAATGGGCGCGAGCAGCAGCATGGTGCCGAGCACCAGCTCGAAAATTCCGGAGGCGAGCGGAGCGATCCACTTGTGGCCGGCAGCGTGTGCCTTCAGGGACTCGTCGATCTCCGCCGCGGCGTTCTCCAAACCCAGCAGGCCCCACATGACGGCGATGACGTTGAGCGACTCATGCGTGTTGAGCAACGTGACGATACCGAGCACGATCATGACCACGTCCGTACCCACGGTGATCTTGCCGGGATTCGAGTTGCGCTCCAAGATGTCCGTCACGATATCCGCCGCGCCGACGAACAGCATGACGCCGCCGAGGAGGTGCGGAAGGTGCTCAGCCACGGGCTCGGGCATGACAAGGCACGCCGCGCCGAGGATGGGCAAAAGCAATGTGGCCACAAAGGCGACTTTGCCCGGGATTTTCTGACCCTTGGGATTGCGGTCGATTTCGATCTGCGACATGCATGGAGCCTTTCGTGCAAAAAATGCCCGCCTCGTCGTGAGGCGGGCATGCCCTGTTCACGTGGCGTTTATACCCACGACAAGCAACTCCAAGCAGGTGTCAGTTATTCTTCGCGCGGTCGCGATTGTAATTTATGAGGCAACCGGCCTTCACGATAGCGCGCTCCTCGGGCGTCATATCGGCGACGAGCAGCTCGATCTGCTCGACCTCGCCATTTGCACGCACGACCCACGCGGGAATCGCATCCATCGCGCCCTCGAGCGCGGAGCGAATGCCCGGCACGTACACGTAATCCCCCACCTCGAACGTGGGCTCGCCCTTCATCTGGAAGGGAACCATGCCCCAGTTCATCACGTTGGAGCGATAGCGCTTGGTGGCGTACTCGCGCGTGATGTTGGCCAGGCCACCCAGCACGCGCTGGCAGCTGGCGGCCTGCTCGCGCGCGGATCCGTCACCCGGCTTGACCGCATAGATGGTCGACCCGATCTCCACAGACGCCGGGTCGTCCGCACCAGGCGCGCCGGCGGCGGCGAGGCCATCGAACACGCCGGCGACTTCGGCAGGCACGGCGCCCTCGAGGCGCTGCGCCTCAAGCTCAGCCACGACCTTGGCACGACCCACGTATTCCGGGTCGCGGCGGCTCAGCGTGAACTCGGCGAGGCCCAGCGGGTTGGAACGATACGAGCTCGTCTCGCCCGAGGGAATCAGCTCATCGGTGGTGGTCACGTCGTCCATGATCTTGGAGGCGACACGCAGCAAGATATTCTCGGCGAGCGGCTCCATGTCCGGCCAGTCCTTGATATTGGGGCCGTACACCAGGTCGCGCTCGCCCTCCGCGGCGCCGAACCCCTGGTACACGCGGTGCTCGTACGCGCTTGCGTCGAAATGGTACGACACGCGCTCATCCCAGACATCCTCGGGCAGATCGGTCGCGGCGGTTAGCACGCCGCCCGCGGCTGCAGTCGCGGCGATGGAGCGTGCGTCCATGAGCGCCACACCCGTGAGCTGGCCATTTCCGGGCTTTGAGCCCTCGCGGTTGGGGAAATTTCGGGTGGTGTGACGGATCGACAGGCCGTTGTTGGCCGGCGTGTCGCCCGCGCCGAAGCACGGACCGCAGAACGCCGTGCGCACGATCGCGCCGGCCCGCATGAGGTCGAATGCGGCGCCATTGCTCGCCATCTCCAGGAAAACGGGCTGAGAGCTGGGGTACACCGAGAGCGCGAACTCACCATTACCGCAGGTCTTGCCCTTGAGCACGCGAGCGGCCTGCATCACATTGGTGAAATTGCCGCCCGAGCAACCCGCGATGACGCCCTGCTGCACCTGCAGGCGACCGTCCGGACGGATCTTGTCCAGCAAGGACAGCGACGCGCGGCCTCCGCCCACCTCGGCGGCGCGGAGCTCGACCTCGTGCAGGATATCCTCGAGGTTGGCGTTGAGCTCCTCGATGGTGTAGGCGTTCGAGGGGTGGAACGGCAACGCGATCATGGGGCGCACCGCGGAGAGGTCGACTCGCACGCACCCATCGTAGTAGGCGACGGAAGCGGGGTTGAGCTCGCGGTAGTCCGCCTCGCGTCCGTGCTCGGCAAGATAGGAGCGCGTATCCTCGTCCGTGCGCCAAATGGAAGTGAGGCACGTCGTCTCGGTGGTCATGACATCCACGCCGTTGCGGTAATCGGTCGGCATGCTCGCCACGCCGGGGCCGACGAACTCCATGACCGCGTTCTTCACATAGCCGCAATCGAACACCGCGCGGACGATTGCCAGCGCGATGTCCTGCGGGCCCACGCCGGGCGCGGGAGCACCCTCGAGATACACTGCCACCACGCGGGGATAGGCCACATCATAGGTGTCGCGCAGCAGCTGCTTGACCAGCTCGCCGCCGCCCTCGCCGATGGCCATCGTGCCCAGGGCGCCATAGCGGGTGTGGGAGTCGGTGCCGAGGATCATCTTGCCGCAGCCGGCCTGCATCTCGCGCATGTACTGGTGAATGACGGCGATGTGCGGCGGGACAAAGATGCCGCCGTACTTCTTTGCGGCGGACAGGCCAAAGACATGATCGTCCTCGTTGATGGTGCCGCCCACTGCGCACAGGGTGTTGTGGCAGTTGGTGAGCACATAGGGCACGGGGAACTCGGTCATTCCCGAGGCCTTGGCCGTTTGGATCACGCCCACATAGGTGATGTCATGGCTGGCGAGCGCATCGAAGCGCAGGCGCAGGCGGCCCATGTCGCCGCTCGTGTTGTGCTCAGCAAGGATCCCATAGGCAATGGTCCCCTCGCGGGCCGCATCCGGGTTGGGGAGCTGGGGGGCGTCTTGCATGGCCCCGGACACGCTCTCCTCGGAGATGATCGTCTTCCCATCCACGAGATAAACGCCACCGTTATACAGCTTCACCGGCTCTGCCATGCGCGCACTCCATCCTGACCATACGGCCCCACGTCCGCGGCCGATGGCGCGCGGGTACTTTAGCTTGTTGCAGTATACCCGAGCACGCGGACAACTCCGGGGCACGGTGACGGACGCCACGAGAACTCAATCGGCATCCAAGTGCCCGAAATGCGTGAAGGGCGCGGCGGCCACGGGAAGGCCGTCGCGCCCGACCTACCGCATGAGCCTGAACAGGACCCCCACCGTGACCAGCAAGCAAACGGCGCCCACCGCACCGCCCACGACGCCGAGCAATTCGACCGACAGGCTCGTCACCACGAACCCGCCCACCGCGGAACCGGCCCCGATACCGAAGTTGAACAGCCCGGAAAAGATGGACATGGCCACGGCGGACTCGTCCGCCTCGACCGCGCGGATGACCTCCGATTGGAAGGCCACGTTGAACGCCGTGGCGCAGCAGCCCCACAAGACGAAAACCGCGCTCGTGGCGGCGAAGCTCGCCGCGCATGCGCGCAACACGAACAACGCCAGGACCATACCGGCGACGGAGCACGCGATAAACGCCTTGCGACGACCGTCGTACACGCGGGAGAACAGGATACTTCCCATCAAGCCGGCGCAGCCGAAAACCGTGAGCGCCGCGGTGATGGCGGTGGGCTCCATCCCACCCACGCGCGCCAGGAACGGCTCGATGTAGCTATAGCCCGTGTAGTAGGCCGTGGCGAACAAGACCGTCACCGCATACATGGCCGAAAGGCGGCGATTGCGCATGAGCGCCGGCAACTTGCCGAGGGTGAAGGGCTCGCCCGCCGGTATCTTAGGCAAGATGAAAGCAAGGTAGACGGCCACGAACGCAGAAACCGCCCCAACGACGCCGAACGCCATGCGCCATCCCAGGGCGAGGCCGATCGCGCGCCCCAAAGGCATGCCGAAGATCATGGCGATGGACGTCCCCGTCGCGATCATGCCGAGCGCAACCGACGCATGCCTCGTGCTCACCAGGCGCGTCGCCATGACCGAGGCGATGGACCAGAAAATCGCGTGGGCGCAGGCGACCACGATGCGCGCGACCACCAGAATCGCGAACGTGGGAGCGCCGGCCGAGAGGGCCTGACCCACCGCAAACACCGCGAGAACGCCCAGGAGCAGGCGCTTGAACTCGATGCGCGACGCCGCGATCATGAGCGGCAGGGAGAGCAGCATCACCGCCCACGCGTACACCGTGATCATGACGCCGGCGGCGGCCTCGGTGATGCCGAAGCCCGAAGCGATATCGGTCAAGAGGCCGATGGGCATGAACTCCGAGGTGTTGAGCATGAACGCAGAGAGCGTCAGGCCCGCAAGCGCCATCCACTGTCGAGATGTCATGCCGGCCTCTTCGCCCGTTCGGCCGGTGTCGTTCGCTCCGATTCCCCAGCTCGCGCGCCCCATATTCATACGCCCCTTCGCATCGATCCTCAAAAGCGGCTGGCCCCGCACGACACGGGGCCAGCTGAACAGCCGATAGATTATAGGGAACCGACCGTTGATCCGCAGACTCGAAGACGCGCTCAACACAGATGGCGGCGGGTGGCGCAATTAGCGCGCTGCTTTTCCGAGCAGGTACATCATGCCGAAGAACAGGGCGGCGGAAGCCGCCAGGCAGCCGACCATCCCAAAGGCCCTGTCGAATAGGCCCCTCACACCGCGGGGGCACGCCCCGTCATCGAGAGCATAGGGGTTGTACTCGTACGGATTGCGGATGTTCATCGATTGCCTCCTTATCGGCCTGCGGACGGGCGGCCCTTTTGTTCTTGACTGCATCATCCGCTACCTGCGAAAACAGCACCATCGATTTGGCTTACGCACGCCTTGCGCTTTTGTAAGAGAGCTTGGGAAACGCTGAAGAGGGGCCTGAAGCGCCATCCCTTCCCCTAAAATACGAACATCTGTTTGGTTCTGTGGTATACTGGAAGGTACATCCGATATACCGGGGAGGTGAGCCATGAAGCCGATGAACGGATCGAAGCCCGCTGCTCGCGAGCTCATAGACCGCATTATGGCGAGCGAGCGCTTGCAAGGCAGCTCCCACTTCTCCGAACGCGTGTATGCGAGCGAACCGATCCTCACCACCGGCCGGCAAATGGCGAACTACCTCCCCGACCGCTATCGCGAAATGAAGGCCATCTCGCGCTGGGAGACCAACTCGAACGGCAGTGGGCGCTGGCTCTCCGAGGCGGAGCTGTTCTACCGGCAGGGCACGTTCATGGCGGATTTCGAGGATGACTGCCCCTACCCGGGCACGTTCAACTCGTATTTCCCCACGTACAACGCGATGAGCGATCGTCAGTTGCGCGGATATTTCACCTGGCGCGCGGCGGTGCGCCAGGGCGACGTCCAAGAGTCGTGCCTCTCCTTCGCCTATGTATACCTCTACGAGCTCATCTGCGGAATCGGCGTCACGGACCCGATGGACGGATTTCAGAAGCTCGAATCCTTCTGGCGAGCGTACCGAGCTTTCTCGCCCAAGATCGACCGCTACGCTCGCACATGGCTGCAGGATTACGTCGTATACCACGGACTGTCGCCCCAGCTGCTCGAACCATACAAGACGCTCTCCTTCGATCGGGCCCTCGTCGCGCTGACGCGCGCCGAGGAGCTGGCGTGCGCCCGTCTTACCAACCCCCAGCGAGGGCGACGTAAAAAAGGCGCCTCCGCCCTTCCCCTGCCCGGGGACCCTGTTGCCGAACAGCGGTTGTTCGATGCCTTGAATGCACTCTCGACGTATCATCTCGCCGGAAGCCGACTCTACAAATCGAAGCCCGAGGCGCTGCGCCACGTGTGCTGTGCGGTCTTTGTCCGCATGAGCGAGTACTATCACAAGCAGCGCAAATACAGCCTTACGGAAAGCCTGTTCGGCGGGCAGTTCGAGCTCGCGTACACCATGTTCGGCTCGGCGGTGTTTTTCGAACCCGAGCGCCATCCTGACGCCAATTACGAGCTTGACGAGATTCATCGGTATCGCTGCCGCAACGGCGCGTGGTCCTGCGAACGCTATCAGGGCAATCGCTCGCGCAACGCCAAACTCGGCCAAGCCATGCGCGCCGCCGACCGGATCCTACGCGAAGGGCTCGGATTCGACCGCCCCCTTAAGGAGCAGGGCAAGCTCCCCAAGTACTTGCAGGGGCTCATCGAGGAGGAGGTTACGGCCTGGCTCGCCTGGAGCGCGGCACATGCACCCGTGTGCATCGAGATCGACCTCTCGCAGCTCGCGGGCATCCGTCGCGCCGCCGCAAGCACGCGCGAATCGCTCTTGATCGACGAGGAGCGCGAGGGGACGGGGGCGCTGCTCGACGCGGCGGACGGCAATACCCGCGACGGCGAGAGCGACGATGTGACGCACGTGGACCGTACGGCCCCCGAGCCGCTCCCCATGGCGGCTGCGGCCGCGTCTCCGGTTGAGCCCATCTCGCCGCCCGCTGCCACAGCCGCCGCTGGGTACACGCACCAAACTGCAGGACTCGTCCCCTCCGAGGTCGGTTACCTGAGAGCTCTGCTCGAAAAAGACCGAGCCGGGGCTGCCAAGATCGCCAAGGAGAAGCACGGCTCCGAAGAGATGCTTGTCGATGCCATCAACGAAGCACTTTTCGAGCTCGTTGGGGACACCGTGATCGAATACGGACCAGGCGGACCCGAGCTGATCGAAGATTATCGCGAAGACGTGGAAGGATTTCTGAACCATGAGTAACCAGCCCGCCGCACCGCGCGTTCCCAAACGCGTCGCCGCCGTGATCTTGAATTCCCTCAAGGGCGGCGTGGTCCCGCGCATAGGCCTTCCCTACATCACCGTTGGCCGTGAAATCGAGATCCAGGCCCTCCTCACCGACCTCGCCCTCATCGCCGACGGCGGGGCAAGCTTCCGCTTTCTGGTGGGTCGATACGGCGCCGGCAAAAGCTTCTTGCTGCAGACCATCCGCACCCATGCAATGGGCGAGGGTTTCGTGGTCGCCGATGCCGACCTCTCCCCCGAACGTCGCCTACAGGGTGGTCAGGGCCAGGGCCTCGCAACCTATCGTGAGCTCATCCGCAATCTCTCGACCAAAACGAGGCCCGAAGGCGGGGCTCTTACCCTGATTCTCGATAAATGGGTCGCCAATATCCAAGCAGAGGAGGATTCGGCGGCAGCGAACACGCCCGCGATGAATGCCGGGTCCACGGCAGGCATCACGGCGGATAACGGCCCGACATGCACCGGCCTTCGCAGGCAGCTCGCCGACCTCGAGGAAATGGTCCACGGCTTCGAATTCACGCGTGTGCTCGGCGTGTACCGGGCGGCCTACGCCCAAAGCGATGACGAGGCGAAAAGCCGCGCCGTCAAATGGCTGCGCGGCGAGTACCGCACCAAGACGGAGGCCCGAACGGAACTGGGGATAGGCACCATCATCGATGACGACTCCTGGTACGACTACGTCAAGTTGTTCGCGCGCTTTCTCACCGGAGCCGGATACCGCGGCATGCTCGTCCTCATCGACGAGCTGGTCAATCTATACAAGATCCCCAACGCCATCACCCGCCAATACAACTACGAGAAGATCTTGCAGATGTATAACGACACGCTGCAGGGCAAGGCCCAGCATCTTGGCATCATCATGGGCGGTACGCCGACCTCCATCGAGGACCGCAGACGCGGCGTGTTCTCCTACGAGGCGCTGCGCAGCCGCCTCACTCAGGGGCGTTTCGCCCGCGAGGGGATGCGCGACATGCTCGCCCCCATCATCAGGCTACAGCCGCTTACCTATGAGGAGCTGCTCGTGCTCATTGAAAAGCTCGCGCAAATCCACGCCGGATATTTCGGATACGAAAGCAACCTGGACGAGGGCGATCTGGTCAACTTCCTCAAAATCGAGTTCGGCCGCGTGGGTGCCGACACGCACCTCACGCCGCGCGCAGTCATCCGCGATTTCATCGAGCTGTTGGACATCATGTGCCAGAACCCCGATGTCACCCTCAAAGACCTGCTCAACGGAGAAGGCGAGTTGGACGGCGGCTGCGCATTTCTCTCGGCGCCCGCGACTGGCCCCGCCGCCAGCGACGATGCGCCTTTCGCCGAGTTCACCATTTAGGATCATCCGTAACGCCTGAACGCGCGATACACGCAGGCGCGCTCGTAGACGATGTTTGCGGCTTTAAACGCGCCCGGCATCCACAATGAACTGCCTCCCATTTCTCATGCCCAAGAAACGGGAGGCAGTTCACTATCGAGGTGTCGGGCGTTTGACGATTCGAGTTGAATCGCATCGAGCCTGCGAGGGCCTACGCCTCCGCTCGGGAGACGGCGCGCTTCACGCCCAGCAAGATGAGCACGATGCTCACACCGAGCACGATGTGACCGAGACCGGCAATGCCGGAAATCGCCGCATCCATTCCGTGAGCAAGCTCAATACCGAGCACCTGCGGAATGCCACGCACCACGAGCATCGCTGCGGTGGCGTTGAGACCGATGTGATACGCCGTCACAGCGCGGCTCACCTTGGAGTCGGTGATGTGCAGGGCGTTCTCAAGCAACACAAGCAAGAGGAAGACGATCATGCCCAGCGCAAAGTAATGGGTGTGGACGAACGCGAGGGTCGTTGCCCCCTCGAAACCATTGAACTTGGTGAACTCACGGAAGAACACGCCTCCCACCATAGCGAGAATCGCGTAAATCAAAGCGCTGTTGGCATACTTCTTCATGACAGTTCCCTTCAATCGCACTTAATTGTTTCGTATTCTATTGCATATGTGACATGAACCCCGGATATCTTCGTTCAGCCGAGGTCCACGCCTGCCCGGCACGCGTTATGCCCATCGCCCGCCCATCTCAACGCGGAAACGACCGCCCACGACCAAGGTTTAGCGGAACGAACGCAAGCGTTCTTTTGCCTCAACGGAAATACGTCGACTCTCGCAGGCCTTCTGGATTGCCTTGCGGCGCGTCCATTCATCAAGCAGCGCGCATTCATCCCGACGTTCCACATACGGCCATGCCGCCATTGGCTGCCTGACCAGCGCCTCAGCGAAATACCATGCACGCATCATATCAACGTAGTAGGCGTCCGATTCCGGCTCGGGGCGCTCGGGCGAACCTGGCATGCGCGCAGCCGCAGCCATCGCCGCAAACCTCGGCTCGAACAGGTCGTCCAAAAACAGACGCATGAGAACTCCGATGCCGAAGCGCACGGTAAAGCCGTGCTCCGAGCTCATCCAACGCCGCGCGCACTCCAGCGTTCGGGCAGGCTGCTCGGCCAGCACCCGCACCGGCAATTGGTCGCATGTCGCCCAGTTGTCTATATGCGGCAAAAACAAGTCATACAACTCAACCGCCCGCTCGTACTCCCGCTCCATACCGATGGCAAACGCGTGGACCTGGTTCTCCTCAAACAGGACATGCGGAAGTGAGCGCATAAAATCCGATGCATCGTCGCGTCGATACAGCTCACGAGCAATCTGTCGCAACTGCGGCGCGCGAACGCCAACAAGCCGACGGGGATCGACCGTGGGAACGAGCGGCCTCATGAATGCGGCGTAGTTGGAATCCACGTGGCTTGCCAAGCTCCTGCATACGAATTCGACAGCGGTGTCCTCGCCAAAACCTGGAAGCTCACGGCGTAGCACGTCCTCAAGCGGCTCAAGCTTGGACCGTTCCAGGAGCTTGTCTTTTTGCTCACGGGAAAGCTTCTTGAAATGAGCCTCCGCGCTCATCGCACGAGCTTTCGAGTAAAACCGGGCCTGAGAGACAAGGCTAACGGGCGCATGGGATTTGGTGTACTTGGCACCGCGACCCGACTGATGGGCCGCCAAGCGCGCTTGAACATCGGTCGCATACCCGGTGTAGAGGCTTCCGTCGCCGCAGGCGAGCACATACATATAGTGATCGAATGGCGACATCTGGACCCCTTTCTCGAACTCCGCCCCCAACAGAACGGGCGCGCCCGCGCCCCAGCAACACCAGTCTAACCGCCTTGGCTCTCGGCAGCTCGTTTGCACGGGCGACGACTGCTACGATAAACGGGTCCACCGGCTTTATGCAGCCCCACATGGAAGACTCTCTATGCGCTCGATACTCATGGTTGGCAACAGCCTGACCTCAGCCAACAACATGCCCCAGATGCTCGCATCCATCTTGGATACCGAGGTCGTCGCCATTACGCGCGGCGGAGCGCGGTTGGCGGAGTTTTCCAATGAGAAAACCCGGACAGGGCAGCGTGTGCGGGAAGCGCTTTCATCTGGAAGCTTTGACCTGGTCATAATGCAGGACATGAGCCACCTCGCCGCAACGAATCCGGCGGCGCATGTGCGCTCCGTTGCGGCGATGAGCAAGTTGGCCAGGAGCCATGACGCTTCACCGCTTCTGTATGGCACCTGGGGATATCAGATCGGATGCCCCCGTCTCGAGAAACTTGGGATGACCGCGGAAGAGATGCGCGAGCTCATGAGCGTAGGGGGACGGCAGGCGGCGGATGTAGCTTGCGTGCCGCTGGTCGACATGGCAAGCATAGTTGCCCGATATGAAAAGCCAGGAGATCTCTACGCTGCAGACGGGATTCATCCAAGCGAAGCCGGCTCTTTGCTCATTGCAAACCGTATTGCGGACCTTGTTGAGGATTTACTTGCCCCTAGATGAGCCCCGCGCGCTCTTTGAACTGCGCCCCGAAACTTGGACTCGATAAATCATAACCGCTAGGCGGCCTCC
>ERZ773183.430-NODE-430-length-50186-cov-3.814666_pt1 | contig 50186 bp, 10 predicted proteins | sample MGYA00580532_ERZ773183 | MGnify/ENA primary metagenome ERZ773183 (study PRJEB29015, sample SAMEA2737791) | human gut metagenome | biome: human gut; feature: human-associated habitat; material: faeces | place: China | collected 2012 ...
GAAAGTTTAACTTCACTGCTATATGATTTAAAGAAAATCCCCAATTTTTTATAATATTTCTTATAATCAAAGCCATTTCTATTCAATTTTTCAGGAAGTTCGTTGATAAATCCGCTGAAAGTTACAGTATCACCGTATTCCAGCTTATTATCGGAAGTAAGAAGGATTTTATCCCTTACCTTTTCATTATTTACTTTACGCACATCAATTACATATCGTACATTTTCATCTTCTTCACTGTCCTGCGGTATCTCGCACACGCGCCCGACGGCAGTCACATACCGCCCTTCATACTTATACAAATCATGCGCATTTTCGCTTACTTGGGCATTGCAAAGAACTGTGCCCATAACAAGCGCCGTCATCATAACAAGTATTTTTGTATTGAATTTATGTTTAAAAACCGACACAACTGTCAATACCATTATAAGGGACAAAAGAAAAATTAATGCAAACGCAATGTCTATGCGTTCGTAAATATACACCCCAATCGAAAAGAATACGGCGATTTTAATATATTCAACCATATTTCTTACTCCTTGTATACTTTAATTATATCAAATCGCAGTTTTCTTTACAACGGCAATGTAACTTTTGTAATCTTTGTAACGAGTTTGTAATATAAATGCACCGATTTTTACAAAGAAACATACTTTGCGCGTAATCTGCCTGTAATATTAGGCTGAAATTCTGTAATTTTTGAATTATTTGAATTTTGTACACTTTTACATTATTTCACGTGTAAAACACACTGTTTATGCGACATATTGAACATTTTACCCCTCGTTTTATGTTACAAAAGCTACTGTTTTATTACTGAATTGTTACAAAAAGAATACGATACGATTAAAAAAGTGTTGACAAATGGTTTAATGTGGTGTATAATCCTGTTTGTAATGTTTTAGAAATATATTAGAAATACAAATGCAATTTAAGTAATCGTTAAGAAAACTTAAATCATTAGGAGGTTTTATTTTATGAAGAACTTTAAGCATTCACTTATTGCTGTAATAGCAGTAGCAATGATAAGTTCACTTGCAGTAGCACAAGCATCCGGCTTAAACAATTCAAAAACAGAAAGAGAACAAAGAATAAATGCGGCAGCAGCAGAGCAGAGCATAACAATCGCTCAAAAGGATATTACAGACGCAGTTAAAGGTACTGCCGAGATTTCAACAGAACCTACAGAAACTTCTGCGGAAAATACAGCAGAAGAAAGCGAAATTGCAGCAAAGAGTTTTTACCCTCTTGGCTATGTACTTATCTCAAACGGTTCACTTGACGTAAGAGAAACTCCATCAGACGAGGCTAACGTTATCGACAAAGTCGAAGTATGTACAGAAGTTGAAGTTATGGAAAACTCAGAGGGTTGGTACAAAATAGCTTATAACGGCGGTAAGACAGGTTATGTTCCAAGTGAATCAATAACTCAAGATAAAAACCTTGCAGATGAGGCTAAAAAGAGTTATACTAATTACAGAATTGCTCAAGTTACACTTTCAGGCGAATCTGTAAGAGTAAGAAGTGCAGCAAACACTGACGCAGATGTTATAGAAGAACTTTCAGACGGTACTTATGTATATGTACTAAGCGGTGAAAATGATTTTATAAAAATTTGCTACGGTGATGACTATAAAGAAGGTTACGTTATCAATACTTCCCTTCAATTCACAGGTGAATGGATAGAAAAAGACACTATCGCACAAAAGCAACAGGAAATTGCAGACGCAAAGGCAGCCGCTGAAAGAGCAGAAAGAATTGCCAAGCAAAACGCAGCCGCAGCCAACGTTGCAACATCTGCACCGTCAGCATCTTCACAATCAGAAGAAACACAGTCGGCTCCGTCATCTTCATCAAAGGGACAATCTATCGTAAACACAGCAATGCAGTATCTTGGTGTTCCGTATGTTTGGGGCGGTACTTCCCCATCAGGTTTCGACTGCAGCGGTCTTGTGCAGTATGTATGTTCAAAGAACGGTATCAGCGTAAGCCGTGTAGCGGCAGACCAAAGAAATAACGGAACTTATGTAAGTCGCGACAACCTACAACCGGGTGACCTTGTATTCTTCGGCAAGGGCGGAAACATTCACCACGTTGGTATCTATGTAGGTAACGGAAATATGATTCACGCTCCTCAAACAGGTGACGTTGTTAAGATTTCTTCAATCAATACAGAATACCGTATTTCTCAATACGCAGGTGCAGTAAGAGTTTACTAATTCGATTTAATTATACTGTCCTCTCAAAATGAGAGGATAGTATTTTTTTGTGTTATTTTACAGTTAATTATTGACATAAATCTGTTCGATATGATATAATTCGACTATAAATATTGTAAATTACGGAAAAGGAGATGTTGTTATGAAAAAACGAATTATAAGCCTGCTTTCCGCACTTGCTCTTACTGCTCAAATCGTGCCATGCGCTTTGGCTGACAATGACGTGAAAGTGTATGTTAACGATACAGAAATGATTACGGACGCACCTATAATTATCGAAAACGACCGCACACTTGTACCTGTACGTGCAATCTTGGAATATCTTGACTACAATGTAGATTGGGACGGTGCCACGCAAAAGGTTACAATCGCAAAAGATGAAACTACATTAAATCTAATAATCGGTGACACGCAAGCAACTCGTGACATCATATATAAAGGTAACACACATAGCTATAAAAATCCTCTTGAAGTCGCACCGCAAATAATCAATGACTCCACATACATTCCGCTTTCCGATGTTGCAAAAGCATTTGCTTTAAACATCACTTGGGACAGCGACAACAGAGAAGTCCACATCACCCAATACAAAAAGGGAGATTTAACTCCGCTAATTGAATTCGGCATTATTTCAGATGACGATTTAAACAAAGGCGAATACATCACAACTCAAGAGGCACTTAATGCAATTAAAAATTTTCAACATTACAATGTAGATGATTTTAAAAATCTTTATGTTTACGACTATCTAAAATCATTTGATAATATCAGTGATGAATCAAAAATACTTCTTTCAGTGCTTGAAAGAACGGTATTAAACCTTGACGATATAATTAATATAAATCTTGAGGACAATCTTACAAATCTGCAAGCACTGACTTATACAGGAAGATTAACAGGAATTTCATACAGTTCCGACTCAGACAACGTATACGACGGGTCTGAACCGAACGAGATATATAATTATGCTTACCAAAACAATCTTATCGAAAATAAAGATACTTCCAATGCGCAATCTCCTATAACAAGAGAAGATTTTTATGACCTGCTGAACAAAGCGTTATTCTGTCATTATTACATTTTTGGTTCCGGTCAAATAATAGCAGGGAATTGGTATGACAATTTGACAAGACGTGCAAATAATGACTATACTGCTAACTATACCGAACCGTCAGTTGTTTCCGAAAAAATATCGCCGAAAATTAAATTTAACAATGATATGTCTGTTGAATGGACTTTGCCTAAAGATTTTGACGGAGAAGTCGTCACAAAATTTCTTGCATATACATCAGACAAGCAATGCAAGACTATTTACGAAGACGGCGTAACCGACAAATTAACCACAGAAAATATTATAAAACTCTTTGCCACTTCTTATCCGCAAACGTTTGATTATATCAAATGTATATATTCAGTCGATGATGGCACGAACACATTATATGAATGGTATTTCGATATAGATACAACCAAAATACGCACCGTTATGGACAGAAAAGAATTGACCCCAGGTACATTTATAGCTTCAAACGATTGGGATTATAAATCAAAAAACTATATTTCTCTTGATAAGGGCAAATTCAAAACAAATACATATTATTTGGTCAATTCACGTTATCCCGACTATGAGCCGGGTGAAGAACTCGATTTTTCTATATTTTCCGAGTATGATAATGTTGTATTTACCGTTCCTACCGAAACATCAAAATTCTTTTATGACGAAAACCAAGACCGCTTATCGGATCTTAGTTGTCTAAATACCGACAATGTTCACATTCAAGAAATCACCGTCACAGGCAATGCAAAATCAGGATTTACAATCCACACTTCCCCAATGTCCGAAATGGCATTCAAATCAGAAGAAGTTGACGAATAATAACTAAAAAACCTAAACTCAAAAGAGTTTAGGTTTTTATTTTGCCTATTGACAAAATTCGCATACAGAGTTATAATAGTTAGCAAGCTAACTATTAGCATACTAATAATAGAGGTGCTTTATGGATAAAAGTTTTCATTATATGATAATGGTAAACCAATCATTGTTTCAAAAAAAGGTATTGGACGCTCTATCCCCCTATAAACTCACGGCAGGTCAGCCGAAAGTGCTTGACTATTTAGGTAAGCATAACGGTTGCATACAAAAATCAATCGCCACAGGGTGTCAAATCGAGCCGGCAACGCTTACAGGCATACTGTCACGCATGGAAGAAAAAAAGCTTATTAAACGTCAAACTAAGGACGGAAACAAGCGTTCTTTATACGTGTATTTGACTGATGAAGGCAAACGACTTCAAGAAATAGTGAATGATACTTTTGAAAAAGTCGAAAATGAGATTTTGAGCGGAATTTCAGAAAGTGAAAAAGAGCAGTTTATCAACACATTTTTTAAAATATGCAATAATATGACAAATACGGAGGAGTTACAGTGACAAACAAAACAGAATTAATAAAACGATACATATTTTTACTTGTTGGACTTTTCGTCAACGGACTCGGCGTAAGTTTTATCACAAAAGCCGGACTCGGTACTTCACCTATTACAAGTATCCCCTACACTCTAAGTCTTGGTTTTACGCCGACAGTCGGAATGTTTACGTTGGTTTTTAATATTTTTCTTATAATTCTTCAAGTAATTCTTTTAAGACGTAATTTTCAACTTCAAAACTTGTTGCAGCTGCCGATTATCGCATTGTTTTCATTCTTCATTGACTTAACAATGTCATTGCTCGGATTTATGCAGCCCGAAACATATGCTATGAAAGTTGTATCACTTATAGTAGGCTGTTTAATTCTCGGTTTCGGTGTGTTTATGGAAATGGTCGCAAACGTTGCAATGTTGCCGGGTGAGGCAACCGTCAGAGCGGTTTCTGATGTGTTCAGTACCGATTTCGGTAAAACCAAAATCGCATTCGATTCGTCTATGACAGTAATTGCGGCAATTTTATCGTTTATAATGTTCAAACACCTTGACGGCGTCCGCGAAGGAACTATCGTTGCCGCTATTCTTGTAGGCTTTATCGCAAGACTTTTCAAAAAATATATCGGCGGAATAGAAAAAATACTTATTTCTTGATTTTAGTCTTGACATTAGAAGATATTTATGGTATTATAATTGGGTAATTTGCCGATGTGGTGGAATTGGCAGACGCGCGGGACTCAAAATCCCGTGATGGCAACATCGTGTGGGTTCGACCCCCACCATCGGCACCACAAACCTTGTAAGCAGTAATGTTTACAAGGTTTTTCTTTTATTCCGACAGAATGTTTGCAAACAAAATTCGCCTGCAAAATTGTATAGGCTGCTACATACTATATCAGACGTTAAATCCCTAATCAAAATCACCGTGGCAATAACCCCACTCACATATTCATCTTTATTTTGAATACCCCAAAACAAAAAAGAAGAACCAAACTAATGGTTCTTCTTTTAAATTGTCATTCTTTTTTAATACTCGCAAGCCGCAAGAAGTATATCGTTATATGCCCAATGTGTTTCAGAAACATCACTGAATGGGCAAGTTAATTTTTCAAGAATTTCAGGAGTCATTTTTCTATCAGTAATTCTGTTGATAATCGCGACTGCTTCACTTCTTGTAAGCTTATTATCAGGCAAGAATTCATCATTCTCATAACCCGTAACAATTCCCTTTTCTGCCAAGGCATTTATATACTTTTTACACCAATCAAGTCTTGCAATATCGGTAAATTTATCTTCGCCGTCCAACGGTTCAATATTAATATATCTTGCGATTATAGACGCAAATTCTGCTCTTGAAATCATATCTTCCGGACGGCATAAGCCATTTTCATCACCCGAAATATAATTCTTTTCTACTGCGAAATTGATATAATTCTGATACCATGTACCATCGTGTACATCGCTGAACTTATTAGCATATGTTTTATTTACATCAAAGTCACCGTCAAGCACCGTCAATATCTTCGCCACTTCCGCACGAGTAATTGTATTATCCGGTCTGAATTGTACCACGCCGTTTTCTTCATAACCGCTTATATACGGTTCATGCTTGGTCATCGGCATTTCCGTTGGATTTGGTGTTTGATTTCCGTCATTCGGTTTAGGCGAATTCGTCGGTTCAACTGTCGTTATCGGCGTTTCGGTCGGAGTCGGTGTAGGAGTAGCTGATGATCCTTTATTTCCGCCGCCTGATCTCTTCTTTGTTATCGTTACATAATACTTATGTTCTACACCATATTTGTTTTTCACTGTGTAGACAACAGGATTTTTTTCTGAATCTGTAAAGTCCTGCGCACCTTTTGGCGAATAATCGTCACCGTGTATTTGTAAAACAGGTTCTACACTGTTAAGCTTTGCACTTGACTTCAACACCAATTTTACATTATCGTCTTCATACTCTGTTTCACCGTACTGTCCGTCAACAGTCAAGCTCTCCAAATACGGATCATCACCAACACGTTCAATATGTACCGTATAAGTTACATCTTCATCGGCTGCCGATGAAAGCGTATACTTAACAGGATTGTCCAAATCGCTGAAATCCTGCGCGGTATCGGCACTCGGTGATATTTCATCAGCGTCAAACGTGATTTGCGGTGTCACAGATGATAAATCATAGATATACGGTGATGATATATATATATCCGTACCATCTATCTTCGTTTCACCCTCTTGCACATCAGGCAATGTAAATTCAGTTATCTTACGAGTCGTACGTCTTGGAACTGTGATTTTTGTTTCACTTGAATAATTTGTATCAAAACCATCTATAACAAATTCAATTCTGTATTCCTGCTCACTTTCAGTATTGTAGTTAGTAGGAATATTAAGAGTTGCTGTTGCTGATTTATCTTCAAATGAAATTGTTTTTCCTTCTATCTTTGCACCACCGCTTATAGGCACTGCATACACCTTTACATCTTCAAAGAATATACCGTTCAAGCCTACTGTTACAAGTCCGCCCTTAAACGTTACCGGTGAAGTATAACTCACCTCGTTAATAGTAGGTTTACCATCTCTTGAAATATGTACAGTGTATTCTCTGTCCACATCATCCGCCGCCGATACCTTGTATACAAGTGACTTTGTTTCGTTATCAAAGTTCTGCTCCCCTTCCGGCGCATAACTGTCACCGTCAATTCTGAGATTCGGTGTAAGCTTGCTTATGTCAGTATCATACTGTACTTTTACATAAACATCCTTATCCTGTATATCAGCACTGCCAACTTGATTTTGAACATAGAAATTAGTTATAGTCCTCGTCTTACGTCTCGGAACTGTAACAGTTTTTAGCGGAACATACGATACATTTTCAAATCCGTCAACATCAAATACCAATGTATAATTCTTTGAATTTTCAGTATCATCATTTTCAGGCATTGTTATACTTGCAGACGCACTTCTGAAACCGTCCGTTACATCGCCGACAACTGCATCATGGCATTCAATCTTGCTCTTTCCGTCCTCTGATACGGCATAAACTTTCATACTTTCGTTGAAAATACCTGACATTTCAACCTTAACATCACTGCCCTTAAATGTTTCGGGAGCATTTGAAACCGATACACTTGTTATTGTCGGCATACCCGAACGCTTAACTGTTACAGTATATGTTTTTGAAACACCTCCGTCACCTGTCACGGTATATTGTACAGGGTTTGTGAAATCCTGTGTTCCCTTTGGTGTGTAATCCTTACCGTCTATATCAACTTTAGGCGTCAACGCCGTTAAATCAGTCGTATAAGGCATATATAATGTTATTGTATTGTCGTCATCATTGATTTCGGCGTCCTTAGTCTGGTTGTTAATTCTAAAGCCTGTAATTCTACAGCTTTCTTTACGCGGTACTGTAACAATTCCCGACAAACCGATTTGCTGTTCTCTGCCGTTAATCGTTATTTTAAAGTCATATTTCTTATCCTCACTTGTATCATTTTGAGGTAATGTAACTTTACCGATTGCATGACCTCCGTAGCCGTCATATTCAAGCATTACCTTTTGAGTTTCTCCGTCACCGCGAGGTACTGCAACAACCTCCATTGTATCCTTAACCTCATCATCTCTTAAATACGGTATAAACTGACCTGTTATATCAACTGTTATATCAGTATCATTAAATGTTTTAGGTTGATTTATGTTTACGTTGTTTACCTTTGCAACGCCTTCTCTCAATACATTGATTTGATATACATTTTTTGTTCCGTCCTCTGCAATGACGGTGTATTCTTTTGTACTGTTCAAATCCTGTGCGTCTGTAGGTGTATATGATACACCTGTATGACTTACTTTAGGTATTACATTGTTTAAATTCGTGTTGTACGGTACATACAAGTACAACTTATTTCCGTTTCTTGAAATTTCACTTTGGTTTTCCGAAACAACAAAATCTGTCAATTCTTTTCTGTTCGACTTTCTTTCCGGAACGGTAAGTGTTGTATTTCCAGACAAATCCTGTTTTTCACCGCAAACACTTACAGATAATTCATAAACTCTCTTTGTATCATTATCATTCTTCGGAACATTAAGCGTAGCAATGTAATTACCGGTTTCGTCAACCTGTGCGATTGCAATTGATATACTGCTTCCTTCAGATTCGCCGCTTACAAGTTTTGCACTTACGGTAATTGTTTTTTCATGGTTTAGTGCATTTGCCGCATTATCAAGATTATCACCGTTAATCAGAACCTGTACTCTGCTTTCCGAGTTTTGTTCAGGGTCTTCAAACGTTATGCTGTTCACTTGAGGTGCTGCCTGTTTTTCAACATGAACAGTATAATCCTTAGTTGTAACCTTATCCTCCGCTGTAACCGTATAAACTACATCAGATGTAAAGTCCTGCTCTGTAGCCGGCGAATATGTCGCATACATATCTTCAAGCTCAACATTCGGCAGCAATGATGTAATATCCGCGTCAAAAGGCATTGTAATGCTTATATTTTTACCTTGTTCGCCCGATATTTTTGTATCGCCTATTTGATTATTGATTGTAAAATCATTTATACCGATAAGTCCGCGCTCTTTTCTCGGGACTCGTATAGTTGAATTAACACTTGTTTGTTCGGTATCGCCGATTTTAGCTTTCAATGTATATATTTTATCCTCTGTATCGCTTGTATTTTCAGGAATATTGATTTCTGCCGTATATGTATCAACACCGTTTACAAGGTCATATGTTGCCTCGACAGGATCAAGTCCGTCATCAGAATAAATATATACCTTTCTGTTATTCTCGTTTTCCGCATTCTTTATACTGCTCAATGCACGTCCGATTATTTTTACCGTAACGGTAGAAGCCGCACTTGATGTTGGGTTTCTAAGGCTCAGAGATGTAATCACCGGAGTTGCCTCTTTATATATCTTAATCATATAATCGGCAGTCGTTGTACCGTCTTGAGCAGTTACCGTATATTTTGTTCTCGCATAGCCGTTTATATCAACAGTATATTGTATCGGTTTACCTTGGTCATTTGAAATTCTTCCGCCGATATATGTAAGTTTTGAAGGCGTATAATAATCTTGATACTCATGATCATATGGCATATAAACCGTGATTGTATGACTGTCTTCCGATTCATAAATTGTACTTTGACCAAGCTGACCGTCTATTTCAAAATCCGTTATACTGCACACACTTTTATCATAATCGACTATTAAGTTATTTTTAAGTTTTGTTTCTTTATTTTTAACAACATAATATACTTCATAGACAACAGGTTTTTCTGCACTTTGGTTTTCCGGAAGAGTTATCGACGCAACATAATTGCCGTCTGAGTCTTTAATAACGTCACTTTCCAAAACAAGAGGAATATCCTCCAGGCTCTTTACTCTTATTTTAACGTTGCCTATAATTGACACACCTTTAACAGTAAAGTCAACTTTACCGCCTTTATTGTCTTTTTGCGAGCTGTCATAAGTAACCGACTCTACATATACGGAATATAAAATTCCTTCTGCCATTGCACTGTCAACTTCTATTGTACCTGAATAATCATCTTCGCTATAGCCTACACTCATATTATATGAACCGTTAGGAACCATTAAGCACAATATATGGTCGTCGCCAATATAATAATCTGTATCTTCATATGTACAAATATTTTCTGTTCCCTTTGCACCATTCAATGTTGCTTTTACTTGATAAAGATTATCTCCGTTCGCATTTTTAACTGTTGATGTACTGTTTTCGGCAATATTAATATACGTCTTGCTGTCTGTAATAAAATCACCGTCACCACCGACTGCAGTTCCGGTAACAGCAGTAAGATTTGTCGGTACACCTGTTATTGTCAGCTTCGTATTCGCCTCGGTATTTACTGCATTTGCACCTATTCCGCCTTGAACATCAAGCAGATTGGCAAGTGGATTTGTTTCTGTTGATTTTATAGTAGGCTGTGGATTGTTTGAATATGAATTTTTTACAGAAATGGCATTACCCATCATTGATCTTAATGTACAGTTACCGTCTATTGTTATATCAACATTTCCCATAATATTTATCGGAGTAGCCGAATTAGACATTTTTATATCAAGATTCTTCAATGTAACAGGCGGAAGTTTCGTTGCCGAATCAAGGTTAACTATATTTTCTGTTGTTGTTCCCGTTATTACATATCCTAAATCGTTGGTTTTATATTGTACACCGCCATAGGTTACATAAAGATCAGTTACATAAACACTGCCATTTGAAACATCATAAACATCGGCTTGCTTTTCGGTATGTTCTGAATCCAAAGTAAGATTTACAGTATATGTCACTTCACTCTTATCGTTACCCGTTATTTTATACGTTGCTGATGTTGTATTATTAAATTTCATTGCATCTTTTTGAGTAAATGCACCGATAAATTCTATGTTAGGTGTAATATTTTTCAATATAATGTTATAAGGTACTTTTACAGAGATTACTCTGTTCTCATTATCTATAACAGTATCCCCGATTTGACCCGGAATTTTGAAAGAAGAAACACTTATCTCTGTATTGTTTGTACAATTAAATGTATTCTTTGACATCGAATCAACTTTTGAATATCTGTAATATGTTGTACCGTTTTTATATACACGAATCCATTGATTTCCGGCATTTGCATACAAATACAACTTACCGTTTTTGTCTGTACGTGTTTTTATTTTCTTTTCTGCACCTGTATCATTATCAGAAACAAGTGAGTATTCAACATCTTGCTCATCTGTTATTCCGTCAACCGTTGTTTCTACCAAATACTGATTATACTTAGTTGCAGGAATTGTTCCGGAATTATTAAACGCATCAAATGATGGGTCATTATTTGGTGTTGTTCCGAGAGTTGCGTCTACACTTCCGCCATTAATTGTAATAGCGCCGTACGGAGTCTTATTTCCACCGTTACCGATGCCGTAACCTGAGCCGTTACCGACAGCTTTAACATAACCACCGTTTACAATGACATTTCCGCCTCGGCCGCTTGTTCCAGATGCACTGCCTGTACCGCCTCCGATACCTGCCGCATTACTTTCAGAATCATCATCGGCATATGCGTAAACATTACCGCCGTTTATAAGTACGTTGATACCCGAACCGTCTTTACCGCCTCCGATACCGGCACCGCCATTTCCGCCATAAGCATATACAGTACCGCTGTTTACAGTAAATTGCTTCATATCACCGATACCTGCACCGTTTGCAGACTTAAATGTTATAACACCGTCATTATCGCCCGAATCTTCAACAATAAGTTTTGAAGTAGCCGTTATACCTCTTACCGCCGCAAGATTTACAGATTGTGACTCAATTTTATTTGTGCCTTTCAGTCTAAGGGTCAGCTCAACATCGTCACCTATCGTCAATGCATTGTTTATAGATGAACGAGATAAAATATTAATATTATCTAAAACAATGGTAGGATTTGCACCCTGTACCACTTCAATTACATTACTTGTTTGACTTGTTGATTGAACTATATATATTTCCATATTCTTTGGAATATCATAGCTTGTTGTACCAACCGTAACTGTTACCATATCGTTATTATCATTGTTTTTTGTTATTTTGATATTTCCTTTTGAAATATCAAACTGCGATTTATCATCACCCGTCAAAGAAATATCTTTTGAATTATTAAAAATATATCCATTTAAAGTTGCTGTTACCTTAACACGAATTTTATGAGTTCCCTGCTTATAATGTGCAACTATATATCCGTCCACAACTTCTGCCAAATCACTGCTTATTGCTGTTTCATTTTCGTCAGCTGTTGTTAATGTATATGTACAATTAAGAATATGAGTAGGATAAGTACAATCACTTGATTTTTCAAAATCAGTTGTTAATTTGATTTTTGTCTGTCCGACAATTTTATTTACAGTTATTTCATCAGGTACAGATAATTTAATTGATGAATTTGTATCTGTACATGTACAGTCTGAACCCGAATATTCTGTCAGTGTTGTTTGGTTTTCTATATCGTCTGTACGATATATTTTACCGGCATATGTTACGGCATAGCCTGTTGTATCTTCTGTTACATATACATACAGCTTTGCTTCGCTGTCTGTTACTGTTTTCCATGAGCCGACAGTAACTTCTTTATTTGCCATTTCAACTGCATCCGGCATTGTCAGAACTACTTGTTTAAGTTTATTTCCATCCTTATCTTGAACTTTGTCATAATCTGTGCTTCTGAACGTACCATCTACACTGCCGCCGTTTATGTATATATTATTTACACCAAATTGTTCTGTTGTGGGAGTCATTCTTCCCGGTCCTATGGAATAAGTCACCGAAGCACCGGCTGTTGCTTTAATATATCCGCCATTTACGATAATCTCCGCATTAGACTGACGCTCCACACCGCCTATGGCTGTTCCGTATCGTCCTGCACTCGCATTTATGATACCGCCGTTTATTTCTATTGTACATCCGCTGACATTACCAGATGTTTTTATACCTCCACCTATAGCTGTACCTTTCATTCCTCCGACAGCATTAATAGTACCGCCGTTTATTATAATCTTACCATGTAATTGATTTAGATTCGCACCGATTCCCGATGCTTGTGCAGTACCTGTTACATTAAGAATACCATCACCGTCAACAGTCAAAATCGAATAATCCGACTCTATACTATTTGCTGCCACATTAATACCTGCCTTACCGCTTTTTTTAGCAGTAACGGTATTTGTGCCGTTTATGTGCAAATTAACAACTGCACCGGATTCAATTATAATAGGCGAACTTGTTGCAGACGTCATCGTTACATTTTCAACCGTCAAATCCGCCGTTACACCTGTTTTTACCGTCACAATATTTGTAACATCAACAGAACCGATATAATATGTACCGTCTGTATTAATAGTCACATCACCGTTTTGTAAATCTGAACTTAGATCTGTTCCGTCTGTCATAGGTGCAACATCATTTTTATTTATATTTACAGTATCCGTTGAATTATCCAACGGTACGTTTGTAGCCGCTATATTTTCTTCCGTAATTTTTTCATTCGGAGATGAAGTTGCCAAAACCTCAGTCTGCTCCGAATTGATTTCTGTTTTGATTTCATCAGCCGACACCGCAAAATTCAATGTCGGTAAAAGCATTGATAAAGCCAATATTATAGAAACAGCTTTTCTTTTCATTTTAATTCCTCTTTTCATATATCTTAACAATATATAGTTATCCTTATTATATATTTTATAATACCACAAAGCACTTGAAATTGTCAATATTATACACTGAAAACGGCTGTTTTTAACACCGTTTCTCAACATTTTTAACAAAAAAGAGTTATGACAAATCAACTCCAAAATTGTTTCATCATAACTCCAATGTCAAATTATAACCAAGGATAATAAGCTTCCAATCTTACAGAGAATCTGTTTCTGATTGCATTAACATCATTATTGTCAATCCTGCCATCCTTGTTTACATCCCAAATACGCGCTTGTTTTACGCCATTCGCATCAGCATCCTTACCAACAAGATTATTTGCATCAATACCGTTTACTGCTCCGTCACTGTTGACATCACCTATTCTTCTGTCCACAACTAACAAATATCTCTCCATAGTTGAATCGTTGATTTGATATGTAACCTTATACAAGCCTTCTACTCCGGATACGGCACTGACCGTTCCTTTTATAGTATCAGATGTCGAACCGTCATTTACATTCACGCCCGGATCAACAAATTTATCAAGACCGCTTGTTATTACAGTATATTCGTTACCGTCTGCATCAATGTTATTTATAGGATTATATGTAATATCGGCACTGCAGTCCTTCGGCAAATAGTTTTCACTGAATTTGTGATTTGCCTTTAGGTAATCCAATGCTTCTTTCTGCCATTCCGCATCATGCGTCGTATCCTTATAAATCATAGCAGCCGGTGAATTACCCAAATTAAATGTATATGTAACATTAACAGTCATTGTTGCACTGAAAGAATTGTCTAAAGTATAGTTGCTGTTTGCAAGTTCAATTACTATATCATACACACCTGCATTTATAACACTGTTAAGTTTTGTTTCTGTATCACGTTTAACGTATTTTACGGAATACAAATCCGATGCCAAAGCTTCAGTCGGTGTAACCTTTGCGGTATGTTCGTTACCGTCATAATCAACTACATTGTCTGTAACCGTAAAATTAACTGTTTTCGGCGTAACCGTTATTGTTTTCGATGATGTTTCATCTGCAATATAGTTGCCGTTCGGGAAAGTAATTATTATATCATATACACCGACATCCGTAATTTCAGTCAAGTCAGTTTCTGTACCTTGCTTACGGTATGTTATTGTATATTTACTGTCATCATACGGTGCATCAACCGTCATATTCGGTTTGTGCGTCTTTCCGTCATATACCCAGCTTTCATCCGTTGTAAAGTGACCCGATTGCGGACTTATTGTAAGTTTATTATCATAATCATTTCCGATTGAATACACTATATCATTATCAAGTGTAATTTTTATCGTATAAACATCTGCATCAGTCGGATTTTCTACAGTTTCACCCTTTGAATTAGTATATGTAACTTTATATCCAATGTCTGCGGGATCGGAAGAAACAGTTGCCTTATGACTGTTTCCGTCATATGTAAACGATGTATTTGTTACCGTAAAGTTTACATTTTCACCTATGATTTTAATTGTACATTCGTCATATATCGTTTCATAGTTAGGGTTTGTTGTATGCACCCTTGCAGTATATATACCGCTTGAAACAGGCACATCGGTTGTGTATTCACCGCCGTTTCTGCTATACTCAATAACATATCCTGCCGCAGGCGGTGTTACCGTTACGTCAGCTGCCGTAAGCGGGTGAGGTAATTGGTCATATTGATATTCTTTGTCACCGCTTAATGAAATTGACGCACCCTGACGTTCAATTTGAATATGCGTATCACCCTCACGTTCCGATATGATACAACCCGATACATAAACATCAATATAATATGTTCCGGCATCTGTTACAGACGAAAGATTATCTTTACCGTATCTTATAATCGGTACAGCGTCTGTCAGTTCGCCACCGTTCAAATCATAACATTTAACTGTCGCTGTATAACTGTTTCCGTCATATATAATATTCTTGGGAGCAGTTACATTAATCTTGATAGATCTCGCTCTTATATTAATCTTAAATGTAACATCTCTGTATGTACCGTCTACATTACTTATACGGATATTCATATTAGCATAATATCCGGCACTTGTCGGAGTACCCGTTATTGAACCGTCCTCGTTGACAGTAAGACCTGTTGGTTTAAAACCCGATATAAATTCAAAACTATATCCGTCATTGCTTCCGCCGCTCATTGTTATTTGTGCTGAGTACGGCTTATATGCCTCACCCATAGGTAGCGACGTTGTATCTACACTAAAGTCAGCCGCATGAGCACATATACCTGCCATGAGCATTGCTATCATTATAATTAAAAATGCAGATATTTTTTTCATTTATTACACCTCTTTTCCGTTAAATCGATTACACAGCTTATTATTTTAATTGTTATTGCATTTCCGAAAGCATTGTCCAAAGATACGGACAATGCCATTGGAAATGCAATAACACAGGGCGATAACCGCCCTGTGTCATTACATTGCTTTATTTATCGCATTTATTATAATTCGATATTTATTAAGCAGCAGGAGTTGCTTCAGGAGCTGTTGTCTTTTCAGGAGCAACAGTTTCTTCAGGAGTTACTGTTGTTTCAGGAGCAACAGTTTCTTCCGGTTTTACTGTAGGAACTACTGCATTTGCGCCAACCTTTCTTTCATTTACTGCAAGAAGAATGTCTGCCTCTGCCCAGTGACCTGCAATGTCATTAGGAGTAAATGTTACGATTGGTGTTGATTCTACAAGAACTCTGTTGATAATTGCAACAGCTTCAGCTCTTGTTAGCGGTGAATATGGACCAAATGTACCGTCTTCATAACCTGAAACGATGTTCTTGTCAGCAAGAGTTTCAATGTAATCCTTAGCCCAATCATTTTCAGTTACATCTGTGAAGATGTTATTGTATGAAATCAAATCATATCTTTGAGCTCTTGCGATAACTGCACTGATTTCGCCTCTTGTGATTGTATCCATAGGTCTGAATGTACCGTCTTCATAACCGCTTAATACATTCTTATCTTCAAGATAACCAATGTACTTGTTGAACCAAGCGTCTGAATCAACGTCAGGGAATGATGCTTGATACATACCGTCAGGTAGATCGTCACCATAGCTTAGTCTTGCAATCATAGCTGCAAGTTCGCCTCTTGTGATGTTGTTATTTGGTAGGAATGAACCGTCATCATAACCTGAAGCGTATGGCTTTGTATATTCTGTGTTGATTACAGGTGCTTCTGTCGGCTTAACTGTTGGTACAGGTGTTGCTGTAGCTTCTTTAACAGTTACAGGAATATTCTTAACTATGCCGTTAACCTTAACCTTAACAGTTGCTGTACCCTTACCAACCAATGTGATGTTACCGTTTTCGTCAACAGTTGCTACATCTTCATTTGATGATGTCCATGTTGGTTTAGCTGTTGAGCCTTTTACAGTAGCTGTAACTTTAATCTTATCACCTACAACACCGGAAACAGTATCCTTATCAAGTTTAATTGATACGCTGCTTCCGCCGCCGCCACCGCTGCTCTTCTTAGCGGTGTAGTAAAGATTGATATTGTCGTTGCTGTCCTTTGGCAAGTTAGCTACATCTGCTGATGTTGTGCAAGCTGAATCTGTGAAGTATGCTCTGAATCTTGAAGGTGTGTATTGAAGAACATTAGAATTGAACTTACCGAATGTAGTGTCATCCTTAACTGCATTAATTTCTTCATCATTTGTATAAACCTTATATTCAGGTTCTGAGCCGGCTGCTGCACCATTCTTATAAATATTTACTAAGTATTTATAAGTTGTAGCTTTTACTGTAGCAGCATCTGAAGCAGGTGCTGAAGCTGTAGCAGCTGTTCTTACAAGTATTGTGTATTCTTTATTTCTTACTGCATTTTCGATTGTTGTTGTACCTGCTGCTGCCTTAACCCATGTTGCACCATTGTCTGTTGAATATTCAAAGTCGGCTGTTGTACCGCTTAGAACGATATTGTTTGTCTTCTTATCAGCTTTAGCTGTTACATTTTCCGGAGTTGCCGGCTTAATTACAGCTGTTGAGTTGTTAATTGTTGTTGAGCTTACAGGTAGATTATCTTCACCAACAATTTCATAGTTTTCATTATCAGCCTTAATATCTGATACTTTGATTGTGTTTGTTCCGACATCTTTACCGTCAAATTCCCACTTAGCAGAAATATTAACTGTATCGCCTACTACAGTTACACCTTCCTTAACAGTTGCTGTACCTGTTGCAGTTGTTGTGCCGTCATATGATTTACTTTCAGGTTTGAATATGATGTCTGAAAGTTTGATTGGTTTTTTCTTTGCTGTTAGAGTAATTGTCTTAGTCTTTGTTTCTGAGCCTTCTGTGTATGATACTGTTATTGTTGTATCTCCATAAGGAAGCTTTGCAGTCTTATCAAATTCGTTACCGTCTTTATCCAATAGCTTGTAGTTTGTAACATGAGCCTTTGTTGCTGAAGCACCTGTACCATATACTGCATTAACTACCAAACCGCCAAAGTCAGGTGTCAACTCAGGATATGTGTATGTTACCTTTGTAGGACCTGAAATTTCGATATCTGACATAGCGTCTTGAGTTACGCTACCCTTAACATTTACTGTTGCAGGAGTGAATGAATAGTTAGCTGCATCTGTACCTGTAAGAGCCTTTTCTGTAACTGTTACATCAGGAGTACCCGGTGTCTTTACATCATTAGCTGCATATTTATATGTAAATGGAAGTGTTACGTTATCTCCTTCAACTATAGATGAATTATCCTTAGTTAGTACCAATGAGCTATCAGCAGTTACATCAGCTGTAGCATTAGGGTTAGCCTTAACTGCAGGAACTTTTATAGCATCAGCATTAACTGTAAGAGTCTTTGCTGTAATTGTTGCAGCTGTCTTAAGTGTGCCGTCAGCATTAATCTTATCTGTATCCGGTGCAAATGTGTACTTACCGTTTGTTTCCGGTAGTGTAGTTGTTAGTTTAATCTTCTTATCTGTGCCTACATTTTTATCTGTATATGCAAATGTACCTGTAACTGTGTATGAGTCAGTACCTACAAATGCTGTAGCTGAATCCTTAATTGAAATTGTAGGTAGTGTTTGATCTGCAGGAATAGTTAATCCGCCATCATATACCTTTGTAATTGTTGCGTCTGATACTGTGTAGTAAACTGTCTTTGCAGCTACAGTAATCTTAGCTGATGAAGTAAGTGTTTTACCGTCATAGATAAAGTCAACTGTCTTATCTTTCATATCAAGTGTGATAACAGTGTCAGCATTAACTACTGTTTCACCGATTTTAACTGTAATACCGGCTGCTGCCAAATCAGCATATGAGATTTTGCCTGTTGAGTTATCATCATATGTAACATTCAACTTAAGGTCATCTGTCTTAAGCTTATCGCCATATGTATAAGCTGTCTTTCCACCGCTAATTGTTGCACTCTTAATCTTCTTTGCACCAAGTGTAGCAACTGAAACTACAGATTGTGTATTGCTACCTGCATTTGTGTAAACAACGTAAACCTTGTGATTACCATCAAGCATAGGTTCTGTAATCTTTGTGCTTGCTGTTACAGCTGTTGCTGTCTTAGCTTCTGTTTCGCTTGTTGCAATTACAACTTTGTAATTGCTGTCAAAGTTATCAAATGCTACATCAGCACCTGTTGTTTCTGATGCTTTCTTAGCTTTTACAACGATACCTGTTGGGTCGAAGTTATCATCTTTGTTGTATGATGTCTTAGCAGCATTGTTTGTTGATGCTGAAATTGTAATATCATCATAATTTGATGTTACTTTAAATGGTGCACTCTTAACTGTTGTATCAGACTTAAGTGCTACTACAAAGTAGTTGTCGCCGTGAGCATATTTGTCAGCAGCTGTTACCTGAGCATTAACGGTACCAGCAGCATTAGATTTGTAAATTGCCAAGCCATTACTGACATTTTCATAGTTTGTGAATTTAAGATCAGTAGCTGTGTCGTTATTATTCTTTTTTACATTAACTGTTAAATTATTAAAATTAATATTTGTATCATCATAAATGTTAGTTGGTATTGTATTGTTGTTTACTGTGATTTCTGTAATTGTTACAGGTTTTACAACATATTTACCAATCTCAACAATTTTACCTTTATATTCTGCATACAAGACCTTATTGTCTATATCTTTTATTTCTGCTTGAGATGCTGGAACTGCAGTTAATCCAGTTGTACTTGTTGCGCCTGTTGCTCCGTAGTAGAACTTAACATTTGCCATATCTGTAGCTGTAAGATCTTTATCACTATTATCGCCATAGTGACCTGTAAGTTGTAAACCTGTTGTGTTAAGTGCACTTCCAACAAATTGATTTGGTATTGTATATGGTGCATTTTTAACTTTAATACTTTCTAAGCTTGCTCCAGCAATATTAGCATAAATATTGATAGCAGAAGTATCTAAATCAAATAACGTTCTTATATCAAGGTAATCATCATCATCACTTGGTTCAAATGAACCAGCATTACCATATTCACCAAAACTAATATTGTAGTCAGTGTCATCAAAACTCAATACATTTGGAACATTTACTGTTGGTGCATCTTTTGCCAATTTAAACTTTATCATACCAATATACTGATCATCAGATCCGTTATATCTAACTGACTTTGGCTTTATACTAATGTTGACACTATTTGGCGTTATATCAGAAGCATCGTCATTCAACAAATACTTTGTTGTTGCTTTATTAGCAAAAATAGCAGAAGTATTCTTTGCACCTATCAAGTATGCAAATCTACTGTATGAGTCACTCAAATAAGTATCTGCGGGTTTAATATACTCTGAGTTGAAGTTTAGCTTTACAAACATACTATTAAGTCCACCCTCGTCACCAACTGCAGCCTTAATATTTGTTATACCGGAAAGCTTAATTCCAACAAAAAACTCACTATCTTTTGTAGTATCTTCAAGAGCTGTCATTTTTTCTACAAGAGGTGTTGTGGAACCAGTTTGATTCTCTGCATTGTCATCATCAAAGCCTTCTTTATACTTAAATAATTCACAAGAAATTTTGGCTTTTGATGTCCCATCTACCAATCGATCATCCCCTGCTGCAAAGACATTGGGCATAATGCTCAACATCATTGAAACAGAAAGGAAAATCGACAAAACTTTTTTTAATTTCATCTTTTTTCTCTCCTTTTAATTTGTATTTGTTTGTGTATTTGGTAACTCACTGTACCATTCCTCTATAGGATTGTTATTAACCTTTTTATCAGCTGCTGACAAGCCCTTGTATTTATTCATATATTGATAAATAGGATTAACATCCTGTAGATTTACTGAACTTGTAGGATTTAAGTCAAGGCATCTGTATAAATATATCTGTCTTGCTGTTCCTGTAATAACATTACTATTACCTGTTGTGTTGAAGTACATATCCGGTTTATTAAAGAATTGATAAATTGGGTTTGCATCCTGTAAGTTAACAGAGTTAGAGAAGTTTGTATCGCCTCGAGATTGCAAAACAATCACATATCTATTAACCGTTATCGTTTTACCTGTTGGTTCATCAACGAACGAATATGTCATTGTGTATTTATCAGGTCTAATTAATGCGTCTTCAAAAACATTTGCTTTAAATGGTCTTGTTAGTTCCGTAATCAAATAATTTGAAGGCTGATCCACTATTTCAATATTTTGTTCTTTATAGTTACCATCATATATACCATTAATGCTCAAATTTTTAGTCATTCTCTGAACGGTTATCTTTCTGGTAACATTTGTTACTTGATTTCCTGCTGAATCTGTAGCAGTAAATCCAGGGTCTACAAAATACTTACCATTATAAACGAATATCGCATAATCATTTCTATCCATATTTATGTCAGGATTATTTAAGGCTACTAACTGTTCAGGTGTCATTGATGCGATACTCTTTGCTTCTACCCATGCTCTATATGAATAGGTATTAATATTAGTCGAAAGACCTGCTGTTGTTCCTGTTCCTGATTTTAATTTACTTTGAACCGCAGTCGGAATATACGGAGCTTTATAAATATTTTTTTCATTAAATGCTGATTTTGCTGCAGTTTTATCAGTAATTGCTGAATCCTTCATAATTTCACCATATGGTGAGTTACCATAGTTCAAAGTAATCTTAGCTTCAACAAGTTGTTGAACATGGAATGTATATGTCAATGTAGGTGCATCATTATCTGTACCTGCTTTTGTTGTAATAGTGATAGTATTTTCAGTTTGTCCCTTATTTGTAAGAGGAGCCTTAATTGTGTATGTACCGTCACCATTCTTTGTAGGTGTAAGAGTTGTACCGTCTGATGCTGTTATTGTTGTAGTATCAGGATTTGTAAGTGTTACATTAAACTGAATGCTATCAGCATCAACATCCGGAACTCTTACATAATAATCCTTAATTGCAGGAGTTTCAGCATTATCAAATGCTACATCATTCTTATACTTGCTATCCTTAAACGGTAATGCAGTTGAATCAACTGTTGAACCCTTGACAGAATTAGCTTTTATTTCTTTAATCGAAGGGTCATTTGCAAGTACTTCATAAACAATGTTTCCGCCAACTTTGGCATCTGTATATTCAGCATAGCCTGTTGTCTTACCATCATAAAGTAATACCGCTTCTGTTGTTGTTGACTTAACCGAATCAATAACATAGTTTGAATTAGCTTTTAATTCAACAGCAACTACATACTTACCAACCTTTGTAATGTCAGTAACTTCACTTAATTCACTCTTCTGAATATTTCCGTCAGGAGCAGTACCTGCGTCGGTCCATGTGTAATACTTAATGTCATATTCGCTTTTTCCGACTGTATTGCCTGTAGCATCAACTACAGTGATAACAGGATCCTTACGAGATGAACCGGCTTTTTGTTTTTGAGTATCAGGATCTACATTTACTGTAAGTTTTGCTGATGTTACTTCAAATGTTGAATCCTGTACACCGATTTTATAACCGTTTGCATAAGTTCCGGCATTATCAATAGAAATTGCTATTGTATAAACACCGACATTTTGAATTGTTGTTGTAGCATTATCCTTATCTGTTACAGTTGCAGTAAAGCCTGCCGGAAGCGTTTCATTTTTTGCAATATCGCTGTCCGCTACTTTTGTATATGTAGTTTTGCTTGCATCATCATATTTAATTTGATAAATATTGTACTTAGGCGAAATAACTTGTCCTGTATATTCAGCATTTGCATTTACAAGCTCAACCTTCAAATACTTAAACCATGTTGCATAATAAGTTTTATCAGCGTCTATTTTTGTATCCTTATCAAACTTAGTACCGGTACCGTCAAACGCTGTCTTCCAGCCGTCAAATTCAAATGTACCGTTTGTTGGTTCTGTTATATCGTATCCGATTGAATCACCTTTGTATAGAGTAACTACACGAGGAGATGTGTCATTACCCTTAAGATCCAAGTTCTTGTTAAATGTAACATTAACTTTGTCAGATGTCGGAACTGAAGGATCTATATCCCATTGTGCATACAATGTTGTTTCATATGCAGTATTTGTACCTGCAATTTCCTTTAGTGCATCCTTAAGTGTCGCTTGGTCTATTTTTGTTGTCGAATCAACAGTTACACCGCTGCCATCAGCTTTTGTGTTCCAACCTTTGAATACATAATGTGTTCTTGTTGGTTGATTTGGCATCATATTGCCAAGTGCATCACCAAGATATGGATATACATACTTTGGATTTGCATCTGTCACTGCTGCATTTGTTTTGTTTCCTGTAACATTACTGTCAAATGTAACCTTTACACCATTGTTCTTAGGAATATCATCCGGAATAACATTTCCTCCCGGATTTACATTTGCAGCTGCCCAATATGCGTATAATGTTACTGTTGTAGGAGCTGATGCCTCACTGCCTTGTGCCGCAAGAGAAACATCATTCAATGTAGGATATTTTGCTGAAGTAACAAAATTACCTGATCCGTTAGGTTTAGTATTCCATCCTATAAATACATAATTTGTTTTTGTAGGATTCTGTGCAGGATCTGTATAGTTTGCTGTAGGCGCACCCACAACGTCATTATATGTACCTACACCACCATTTACATCATATCTGATTGTAATATCCGACAGCCATTTTGCATAGTAATCAGTATTACTGTTTATTGGCTTTGTCTTGTCAAATGCCGTAGTTGTCATTGACAACGAACCGCCTGTTACTGTACCTCCATACCAGTTATCAAACGTATAACCTTTGTTGGTCGGTGCTGTTACATCATAGCCAAGAGAGTCACCCTTGAAAATTGTTACTGTCTTAACGTTTGTACCACCGTTGCCGTCTTTGTTATCATTAAATGTTATTGTTACTTTATCATTAGCATTAACATTATCAGCAATATCCCACTGTGCATATACAACCAAGTTGTATTTGCTTCCATTAGCCGTTACACCGTCAAGTGTTGTTGTTATTGCTGTTGCATCTGTAAATGTTGTACCTGAGCCATCTGCTTTTGTATTCCATCCTACAAACTTATAATTTGTTCTTGTAGGAGCTTCCGGCATCAATGTACCAAGAGCATCTCCAAGATGCGGATACACATACTTCGGATTTGCATCCGTTACTGTTGATGAAGCACTTCCTGATGCATTACTGTCAAATGTAACTTTTACACCATTATCATTAGGTGTTTCATTACCCGGTAATTTACCCGGTGTTACAGGAGCATCTGCCCAGTATGCATACAATTCTACCGGATTTGTTCCACCGGCAGCTGTTGAAACATCATTTAATGTAGCGTAATCAGCTGCAGTAATGAATTTACCTGAACCGTTTGCCTTTGTATTCCATCCTACAAATGTATAATTTGCTCTTGTAGGGTCTGAAGGTGCTGTATAAGATTTTGAAGGTGCACCTTTGTCTGTAGCAAATGGTGTTGCCGGAGTTGTTCCGTCGTTAATGTTAAAGTTTACAGTAATATCAGATTTATATGTTGCCTTTACCGTTATATCTGAATTTACTGTTGTTGTCTTATCAAAATCTGAATTATCGGCTGTATTTACCCACTTATCAAAACTATAATTTGTTTTCACCGGTGTTGTTGGCATTGCATCGCCAATCGAATCACCTTTACCGACAGTTATAGTTGTCGGAGCAGTAGGTGATGTTGCACCGTCATAATCAAATGTTACAGTTACTTGGTCTCTGCCTGAATATGTCCAATGTGCATATGCTTTTTTATTTTCATTTAATTCAAATGGTGCATTAAATTTATCAGCATTTGACTGTGATAAACCTTCATACCAACCTTCAAATGTGTATTTGTCGCCTGTTGCTGAAGTTTTTGTTGGATCAGCCGGCATTTGATATGCGTAAATAGTGTCTCCCTTTACAACCGTAATTGATGCAGGCGAAACTGCTCCATCGCATCCTGTAGAATCAAATGTCAATGTTACTTGATTATTTTTATCTGTTGGTTCCCACATTGCATAGTAATCAGCGTCCGCTGAAACTGTCAATGCTTTTAAGTCATCATTTGTATATGATGTACCTGAACCATTAGCCTTTGTGTTCCAACCTGCAAATGTATAATTTGCTCTTGTAAATGTTGGAATATCGCTATCTGTTAGGCTTGCATCTTTGTCAACTGTCTTTTGAGTTGTCTTATCTGTTGGACCGTTGTTTTCATGGAATGTAACTGTTAAGCTCTGTGTCCATTGAGCATATACATCGCTGATTGCTGAAACGTCAGTTGCAGATGAAGTATTTGTACCATCATCAAATACGATTTCATCGCCACCGTTTGCTTGTGTAAACCAGCCCTTAAATGTATATCCTGCCGGTGTTTCAAAATCAGATCCCGAACTACCAACTGTTGGTTTTTGTGATTCAGCAATCGTAGCACCTGCTTTCGGTGATACTGTAACATCCTTGGTTGTCTGTGTACCTGATGGATAGTTACTGTTGAATGTAACCGTGTGACCATTAACATATGTGGCATAAACTTTTGTATCTGCTGTTATCTTTGTTGCTGTCGTAAATTCTGTTGCTATTCCTGTATCGCTCGGAATATAGTACCATTTATCAATAAACTTTCCTGAAGGCACTGAAAAATCTGCAGATGTAGGAAGTGATGCTCCTGAAATAGAGCTTAGGCTACTATCTTCAGCAACTTTTGTATCTTTATTTACTATATGAGTACCATATGTTTTTGTTGTTTCATCATAGCTGTCATAATATGATACTGTATATGTTGCCGGTGCAACATTTACTGAAGATGTATCAATATTAAACAATGGTCTGATATCAATACTATCATCATCTTCGCTGTATTCGTAAGAAGCTGATGAACCATTTGAACCAAAACCTATATTAAAGTCAGTATTATCACTCTCATGTTCTATAATTTTTGTGCCATCAGGTATTTCACTACCATCCTTAAGGAATTTAAAGTAAAATAAAGCAACATATGCATCACTATCACCGGTATAAGATGGTGTTCTACTTTTCAAGGCATAGGTAATTACATTAGCATTTATATTACCCTCTCCAACACCATAACCCATGGTAGAGCTATATATCGATTCCTGATTTTTTTTGCCTCCCAATCTATTTGGCATATCGGCAGAATAATTATTTTCTTCACCATCAACTAAAGCTATATATTCAGAATTAAAATGAAATGGTATACTCATATTAAAAATACCATCTGCACCAGCCCTAATACTTTTTAAATTAGATATTCTTATACCTAATACAAAAACATCTCCCTGATGTATATCAGCTCTATCAGGCGTGCTAACCTTTTCTGCCACTATCGATTTATGATTAGCAGCATATATCTCATCTGCATCCGTATATGATCCACCATTTCCTGCCAAATCATAATCAGATTTAAAATTCATATAATCATAGATTATATCTGCTTTTGTAGAACCATCTGTAAGACGTCCATCGTCCGCAAATGCTGTGATAGCATTCAAAGGAAAAATGCTAACTAACATTGACAGCACAATCATAAGTGCCATTATTTTTTTACTCTTCATCTTTTTTCTCCTTTCTTTTCCTTTGTCATATTGAATCCGGCAACTCAACATACCATTCCTCAAGCGGATTATTGCTATTTGCTTTATCTGTACTTGATAAACCTTTATACTTATTTGTATATTGATATACCGGATTTGTATCCTGCAAATTAATCGAATTTGTAGGTTTTAAATCTAAGCATCTATATATATATACCAACCGAGCAGTACCAGTTATAACGTGATCTGTTCCCTCAGTTTTAAAATATGTATTAGCATTATTAAAATATTGATACATTGGATTTACATCCTGCAAATTAATTGACCCCGAAAAATTTGCATCTCCTCTCGGCTGTAAAACAACCACATATCTTGCAGTCTCTACCTTTTCATGTGTATTGTCATCTTCAAATGAGTATATCATCTTATATATATCAGGTCGTATAAACGCACTGTCAATATCACCTTTTACATATGGTTTTGTTATTTCTGTAAACAAATATTTTGACGGTTGATCTAAAATGTCAATATTTTTTTCTACATAGTTACCATCATATAAACCATTGATACTCAAACCCTTATTCATTCGTTGCACAGTTATTCTACGATCTAATTTATCCACTGTTTTACCTAATGAATCCTCGGCTACAAAGCCCGGATCAACAAAATATTTTCCATTATAAACAAATATTGCAGTTTCATTTTTATCCATATTGATATCTGGATTTTCCAAATCCTCAAGCTGTTGAGCTGTCGCTGTTTTTAAACTTGCAACATCAACCCATGCTCTATACGAATATGCATCTATATTAGTTCTCAAAGTAGTGCTATTTCCTGTTGAGGATTTTATTTTAACAGCAGCATCTGTTGGTATATATGGGGCTTTATAAATATTCTTTTCATCAAATGCATCTTTTGCCTTTTGTTTATCAGAATCAGCAATATTAGAAGCCTTCATGATTTCGCCATATGGCGAATTACCGTAATTTAATGTAATCTTCGGTTTCAGCAATCTACGGATATATACCGTATATGTTGTACCTCCGGCTGTAATTGTAACAGTATTATTATATCCGTCGTTTACAGTCTTGTCCAATTCAGCAAGATCAAATAAATCTGACGAATACTTTTTAGCGTCTGATGCTGTCACATTGACGCTTGCCGAATTAACAGTTACAGTCGGTTTTTCGGATGAACTTACGTCCATTCTGATTTGTTCCGTTTCATTAGGAACACTTACATAATACGTTTTAGTTTCCGCTTTAAACTTATCTTCTTTCAAAGTCTTGTCCGATGATAAATAATAAGTTGTATCCGGTGACGGAGTCGCTCCCGGATCTGACGGAGTTTCTCCCGGTTTTACCGCAACTATATTATCTATTGCATCATTTGTTCCAAACAGACTTATATCGCCGCTGAAATCAAATAAATTTTTAAGGTTAGTATCGTCCGGAGCCGGATGTGTCGTAGCAAACCATGATGCATAAGGATTTGTACCGTCACTACCGGAACCGATAGCAAACGTATCTCCGCCTCGAACCATACTCAATACAGTAGGATTCTGGTCTGCCGCAGTTTCATCGGGAGCACTCAAAAGAACGAAAGGCAATTTCAACAAATACTGCTTTGAATTACTTGCCAAGTCTTTAAATCTTAACAGCGAGTTCCCTTTAAATACCACACCCACATAGCACATTTTCCAACCTTCTAAAGCACGTTGATTAGCTTCTGTGCTGTTTTCTCTATCACTTAACGTAGTATCTATATCGCATTCACGAACAGATGTAATCTCATATTGTGTATCATCCCACCAAGCACTGCTGTCGCCTGTTGAACTCAGGTTTCCCTTTACCAACTCATCATTCCAGCTTTGTTCCGCAGTTGAAGATGCAGTTGTTTTATCCCAATACGGCTTTACGTAATTCGGATCATATTCAAACGCTACATCTAACGAATAAACACCGTCAGTAAACAACGGTAAATCGTTTACATTTTCAACGCCGATACCCACCCAAAATTCAAGCGGATTGGTTAAGTTTACATCATCTTTGCTAAATCCTGCTTTACCGGGGCTTGCATCATTTGGTGTAGAACCTCTGCCCATAAAATCTACAGACAAAGTTCTGTTTGTTGCCTGTGTTTCTATATTTTCGTATTCATCCGCAGTAGCAGGAATACTAATCATACATACAGCACACATAGATAGTGACGTAAATCCTGACACTAACCTTTTGAGAATCTTATTCATTACGCACCACCTCCATCATTAGTATAGAACTGAATCATTTTTTTAGCACGTATATTATTTGCATCTATCAAATTCACCGCTCTATCTTTATTTACATCGCAAATACGATATCTATTTAGCAATCCGCCAACATCATAACCTGTAACATTTGTGTTGTTAGCTAAATCTGCACTGAATCTGTTTCTTATTCTTGAAACATCTTTTGTATCTGCTTGTTTATCATTATTGACATCTCCAAGAGTATTAAGCAAGATTAACGGTCTTTTTATTGAAACGATTGAACCGTCAAAATCTGCAAATGAATAAACAAGTTCATATTTATCAGGTCGGATTCGTTCCGCATTTAATTCTGATATTGTACCGCTCGACGGCAAATTGATTGTCTGTGCATTAACAGATGAATAATCCGTAGAACCGCCATCTTGATATGCCGCATTTGTTTCCGTTAAAACATTAACCGTTATCTTTTTGGTGACATCGGTTACCGCTCCGCCAATCGAATTAATAACACTTTCATATCCCGGGTCTGTAAAAGTTCCCGAATTCAAAACAAACAATGCTGTATCATCCAAATCATAATTCACACCCGACGTCCAAGCTTCACCGCAATAATTTACACCCACTGTCGCACCTGCCGGCGTATATCCTGCAGTAAATGTATAATCATTTTTGTCAAATTCATTTTTAGCCGTCGCCTTATCCGTTATTGCCGTATCACGCATAATCAAGCCATACGGCGAGTTACCATAATTAAATTTCATCAATTTGGACTCTTCTATTTTTCTGTAAACGTGAATCTTATACGACCTTGTAACTTCGCCTTCATCAGGATCGTCATTAGGATCATCATATGTCATCGTCAATGTAAGCAGGTTATCAACAGGGCTGACGTCAAGCTCTATATCCTCTGACTTATAATAATTATCCGTTGCGTCCTCCGTTGGCGTGGTCAATGTATCAGTTACAGAATTATGTTCACGCGAAAGAGACAGCGTCGCATTTTTTGCTTCATCTCTAAGTTTGAACCAAAGCTTTACTTTGTCAACACTATTTGGCACTGCAACATAATACTCACGTTTTACAGGGTCAAACTTTACAATTTTCCAATTCTGATCATGCAAATCCTGATCATTGTCATTTGTATCTTTAACCATAAGTTCTGTCGCTCTGAGTTTCGCTCCAAGCGACTCTTTAAAGTGAGCCGTTATTTTAACATTTTCTGCCGGCATTTCAAATGTCGTATTAGCCAATGTGCTGTCTGCGAATGTCACATTACCGGTTTCACAGGTCCATCCGGTGAAAACGCAATCTTCTTCGGGAGTTGCTGTTATTGAAACAGCTTCACCTTCACTTGCAGTATATAATCCCGAGTCCGTTTCTGCTTTACCATATTTTACATTATCAGAAACAAGCTCTATTTTATATGTAGGAGCTTCCGTAACTTCAAAAGAGATTTTAAACGTTCGAAGGACTCCCTCATTTGATATAACAGAAACTGTACATTCATAAGTTCCTACATCAAGACCTATATTAGTTGTTATATCAAAGTCTACACTTTCACCTTTTTGTAAAATCTGAGGCAACTTTTTGCTGATGGTAAATGCTTCTTTATTCCCATCTTTACTCAAAGAAATAGCAGCTGTCAAGCCGTATATATCGGTTGAGCCTATATTTTTAACAGTAAATGAATTTGTTTGCAAATCGTTATAATCATACCCAACTTGTTTTTTGTCATATGTAAAATCGGGTATTACATCAATTTCATCTCTATCATCACCGTTGACAACCAAATACTTAATCTCAACTGTGTTATTATTCTCATTTACAACATTTCCGTAGTTTGTATATGACGTTGTTGAAAGCGTACCCCTTACAGTTACAACACTGCCAACCAATGTAGGGTCTCCGTCAATAACATCCCACGAATCAACTGTGAAGGTCGAAAGCTTACCTATTTCCGTACCGTCGTATCCATCATATGTTGTTCCAACAAAATCAGAAAGTACAGGAAGCGTTACAGTTGTCGGCAAACTCACACCCGCTTTGATAGGAAACATTGCCGATTGCAAATCCGAATAATCAAAAGTATAGCTGTCTAAATAAATATTTTTTCTCGGATTTGTACTGAATTCAGTATACGGTCCCGGATTTTTTCCTGGTTCCGTTGATGATATTTCAAACTTACCGGTTTTACTTCCAAGGTTTATAATCTGTGCAAGTTTCTTTTCAGAATCTATTGCAATATCAGCCTTTACAGTAATTGTTGCCGTTCCGTCATCATTTACAACAACATTATAACCCGACATTGAAGAATCAATAAGTTCTCCGCCCGGCATTCTCACATCAAATGTTGTACCTACAGGAATTGTGTTCCCATCTTTATTTTTAACTGTTATTGTCAAAGTACCGTCATCAGCCGTGACAGCACTTACAACCTCCAACTCTTTTGGAAGCTCACTCTCGTTATCGACAACATTTCTTATAAAGTTGACATCAGAGCTGTCCTTTACTGTAAGCCACGGATAATTAATCGATATTTTGTTTATATCGGCAATGTGTCCCAAAATCGTATATTTGCCTACCACTTTATTTTTGATATCGTCAGGTATATCAAGCAGCTGCGATGTTTCAGTGCTAAGCTGGTACCATCCGATATTAAACTCCGGTACTCCGCCGTTTGGAATATATTTATCAAGTATCGGTTTTGCTTTTGGTGCAAGTTTCAAATCGTCTATTGTTGCAGGATAATCCGCCGCACCGGTCCAATACGTCAAATTTTCATTTTCTGCCGTGAAGCCAATCAAATTAATCGGCGTCACATGTATTGTAACGGTTATATCAAAATCATCATTGTATTTTTGAACAACCGTATAGTCACCTTCTTTTGGATTCCACGAAATCGAGCTTAGATTGCTTGTCGTCTTATCCCACTTAAACACTGCCGGTCTTTCGGAACCGTCTGCATATTGGAGTGATATAATCGACATTTTATCATTTATGAAATCAAGTAAATCATCTATCGTACCATTCTTATAGATGTCATAAGAAGTAACTGTAAGCTCCTCATTCAGTGCCTTAACATTTGAAAGTGCCGCTTCAATCTCAAAATTACACTCAACATTTTTATCGGCTCTTGAGTACCATTTGACATCTCCGTCACTGCTGTCGATATAACCTATATGAACACCGTCATCATCTGTAATAGTATCGTCCTGCACTGTAATCATTGTCGAAAACGGTACAATTTTAATAACATCCTTAAGTTCGCTTTTTGAAAGCTTTGCAAACTTTGCAGGGTCTTTTATATAAAAGCTCAATCGTCCGAGTTTTAAATTTTTACCGTTTGCAAGAATAAGATGTTCGTCACGCCCTTTTACCGCAGTTATGTATTTAGAAGTTGTACCTTCTTGCGGTAAGAAGTTCATTATTGCTCTGCCGTTGTCGGCATCTGCAACACCAATAATCGGCATACTTACACCAATCATAGACGGTAATTTAAAGTCGCCAAAGCTTCCGATTGGAAAATCATCAGTATTTTGTTCAAAATAATCATGAGCAATATCATATGAATATCCAACGCTTCCCGAAGAAGTTGTAGGGTTTTTAATCGGTGTATTCGTCGCCACATCCGAAAGCTCTATGTAATTTTTATCATATTCAATACAATAAGATATTGCAGTTGAATCAATATTTTTCAGAGATATATCAACGAAGCCTTGAGTTGTTGAACCGTTAGCCACCATTTTTATGCCACTGAATGATATAGCTGCATTTGGGTAAGATGTTGCAGCCCAAACAATAACAGATACAAAAACAACCACAATAAGTGCACTTATTGTGATTTTCTTTTTCCCAATATGCATGCTCTCCCCCCCTGCTACAATTATCCCTATTATGAATAATTCTATACTTTAATTGTACACCAACTTATACCAAAAGTCAACATTTCTATTCAAGAAAAACACCGTTTATTCTTTACAGTTCATTATCGTATATTGTGTGAATGTTACAATTATTACTGTTTAATAAAATTACATAAAATGTATAAAACAAAAAAGAATCGACAGAATTAAATCTGTCGATTCCTTAAAGCTAATTAATATGCTTTTATTTTGACTTTGTCGGGACCTTGGTTATCCAATACAGGAGTCTTCTTTCCAAAATACATACCTGCATACAGAAGGTCTTTTGTTGTGATTGAGCCGTCACCGTCAAAATCACAATCAGCTCTTTCAACACGTCCGCCCTCAAAGTTAATCCAAGAAATTATCTTCTTGCCATTTGCTTCGTAATAAGCGCCGGCTGTATTAGTGCCATCACCATATTGGATTTCTGTATAAGCAGATACACCTGCTACTGCCGTTGAAACAGAATATGATGATTCTGAACTCTTAGCACTGTCTGATTTACTATCCGACTTACTGTCTGATGTCACACTGTTTGTTGTGCTGTCCGACTTACTGTCTGATGTCACGCTGTCTGTTGTGCTATCCGACTTGCTGTCTGATGTCGCACTGTCTGCTGTGCTATCCGACTTGCTGTCTGACGTCGCACTGTCTGTTGTGTTATCTGACTTGCTGTCTGATGATGTATCACCATTTGATGTATTATCACTTGATGTATTACCATCTGACGGTGTTTCTGTATTATCGGATTTATCTCCCGTTTCAGTATCTGATGATGTATTATCGCCTGTTTCACCTTTATTAGGTGTATCAGTCGTTGTACTATCATCCTTACTGTCACCACTGTTTGTTCCATCACTTGGAGTTGATGGTGTATCCGGTGTTTCACTCGGAGTTTCAGGGTTATCCGTTGTTCCGCTGTCAGGAGTTGACGGTGTTGACGGATTATCCGTTGTTCCGCTGTCAGGAGTTGACGGCGTTGACGGATTATCTGTTGTTCCGCTGTCAGGAGTTGACGGCGTTGACGGATTATCCGTTGCTCCGTTATCCGGAGGTTCAGGATTATCACTCGAATCGTCTTTCTTATCAGTATCCTTAGTTTCATCCTCGGTTCCATCTTCAGTTGTTGTTATCGAATCCTTAATAATTTGTCCTGTATAGTCATTCATAATAATGTTATATAGGAATACATTTACTAAGTTAACATCAACATAATCTATGATGCCGTCACTTACATCATAATCTGTAACGTTACCCGGTGTAATTCTAATCATACCAAAGTCATATTTAGCTTTCACAAAAGTTTCGGTTGAAACAATGTTGGTGATTTCATAATCCAAATAACCTGTTCTGCTTATTACAATATGATATGTATCTGCATCAGGAAGCGAGATTTCAAAGTTGCCGTTCAGACCAACTTGGTAAACCGTATTTCCTGCCGCATCTACCGCAACAAGATTATTGCTGCTGTCATACATTCTTATTTCTGCAGTATCGTCACCTTGAGCAACCGAATGAACTCTGCCTGTTATGTAAGTTTGAAGTTCTGGAACTGTTTCGGCAGTATCTCTTGTAACAGTTACACGATACTTACCGCCGTTAGTTACCGTAGAGCTTACCTGACTTACAATCTCAAAGTCGATTGTGAACGACTTTTGGTTAAGTGCAAGGTCAAACATATGTGTTAATTCTGATGCCGACTTACTTGCTACCTGCGTGCCTTCAATGCTCATATTTAGGATTGGATTATATTCTGTAGTCTTAATCGTAAATTCGATTTCTGTTGCAAGCGGATCTACAAGAACATCGTAGCTTATTACACTTGCATCGAACTTAGGATTTAGTTCTTCGTATCCGTCTCCATCAACTGTATCTGTTACGATAATGTTGCTTAGGTAAGCTGTGTTCTCTCTTACAATCTTAATTACATAAGTGTATGGAGTTTCAGCTACTGTTACGAATACATAATCTACAGCTTCACCCGCGTCAAGCTCAAATTTCTCACTTGCACTGCCGATTGATTCTGCCGAATTTTTACCCTTATGAGTAAATACTATACTGTCAGTTGGGTTTTTAGCTTCTGCTGTTACCGTAATATCTTCATCATAAGGTGAGATATTAACAACATAACTAAAGATTTCAGGGTTAAATACCTTTGACAAATCGAACTTATCGGTTGTCAGACTTGCAAGTCTTGCATCTCCGTTTGCTCTGTCATCACGAGTAATCTTCAATTCGTACTTACCAATCTTACCGTCCTTATTTTCAACAGTTACCGTTACAGTTTCTGTTGAATGTTCACTGTCAAGGAAGCTTGACGGCAATGTAATTTCAGTGGCTGTGCCGCTTGTTACCGTTGTAACCTTACCGTCGCTTGTAGTAACGGCAAGTTTATCATTTGCCGGATCTTTAGCTGTTACAGTCAATGTAATTGTATTGTCTGTGTAATTAACCTTAGCAGAATATTCAGCATCTTTTTCTTCAAATGCAGGAGTCATTTCATATAATCCGTCGCCTGCAGCTGTTTCATCCTCAAGTTCAATGTTTTCAAGGAATGCCTCAGGAATTAACTTATCAAGACGAGTTACATTCAGAACATAAATTCCGTCTTTTTCGTCAACTGTTATCTTAACCGTTACGGTAAAGTTCTTAGTATCAAGAGGAAGTTTATCAAATGTTCTTACGTCACCGTCTACATAAGCTCCGCCGTCGATACTCATACTTACTTGTGCATTTTCATAAGTATTCTTTGTATGTACGGTAAATGCTTCGGTATCCTTACCTATTTCAACATCATAATTTCTTACTATCGGTGAGAACTTAGTCTTCATAGTAGCATTATCTGTCCACAAATCAGTTAAGATAGGTGCGTCTGTATTATAAACAGTTACTACATATTCATTAATAAGCTCGTATCCGCTTTCAGTAAACTTAGTTGCACGGAATGTGAATGTTGCCTGTCCGCTTTCGCCTATAGACTGTGCCAAGTATGAACCTATACCTTCTTGCAATGAGTAATCTCTCATTGTTTCATTGATTACTTCAATGTAAACATCCGGGTCATCGCTCTTAGCAAACAAGTACGGTGTAGCACCGTCATTAACGGCACTGTAAACAAATACTTTTTCGTCAAACGCTGTGAAGAATGTTGCATCCTTGCCTGTCTGGTTGATTGTCGGATCAATCATAATATGATTGATGAACGGTTCATAAGGCTTGTCTGCATCGCTTTCAGCATATACAACGAACGACTTGTTAATACCGCTTATTGCGCTTACAACATTAATGTCGAATCTTTCCTTTTGTGTTGACATTGTAAAGTCAATGTCCTTTCCGCTTTCAATCTCTCTGCCGTTTACAGTAATTATTGCATCGCTGTCGGCTGAAGTTATATTAAGCGGAATTGTTGTTGTACCTTCCGGTACTGTTATTGTTTCAAGAGTGCTGTTTGTTATCGCATCTCCGTTCAATGTACCGCTGATACCGTTGATTGCAGTATCACGCAAGATTGTTACAGAATACTTCTGCATTGTAGCACCGTTTCTGACTGTAATAATTCTTACTGTCTTATTACCGTTCAATGCAAATGTTCCGATACCGCTTACGTTTGCAGAACTGCTTGCTGCCTTAGCATTTATTGTTACACGGGTTGTTGATGCATCTACATATGTGTAGTAGTTAAGCTCTCTTGCCGAGAAATCCGGAATTATGTCCTTACCGTCTACAGTCAAGCTGCTTAGGTCAGGAACATCGGCTGCCATATTCTTTCTGAATATATCCAATGTGTATGTTACTTCAGGCAATGAATCATCAGCTGATGCATATACCTTGATTGCAACTGAGTTATATACTCCGTCTGTCAAGTCTATATCCATAGCGCCTGTATATTCTGTGCCGTTTACTTTAATCACACTGCCCGGATTTAATGCAGCTGTTTCAAGAGTTACCTTATTTACCTGATAAGGAACTGTCACATAATAGTTCTTTACATCTCTTGTAAATGCCGGTACGACTGTACCCTTATTAAGAACAAGTTCTGTTAGAGCATTATCGTTATCCGAATCAGGACGGTATACATTTACAAGATATACACGCTTAGTTATTGATAACTCTGCAGGAGATTTTGTATTATCTATTGCAGTTACAACAACCTTAATCTGATTCTTACCCTTCTTAAGTTCGATATTTTCTGATGCCATACCGCTTACAACTTCAAGGTTGTTAACAGTAATCTTCGCATCATTGGCAGTTGGGATAAGGTTAATGTATGATGTTGATTCATCTACATTAATTTCATATGCCGTCTTATCCGGATCAAATGCCGGTGACAATGCAAAGTTCTGTTTAACTGCCAAGTCGATAAGTTTAGGGTCAAGGTCAGGTTGTTGACGATTGATTACCAATGTATAATACTCTTTATTTTCCTGAGCATTCGATAGTTCAATCGTGAATATGTTATCACCGTATTCAATAGGTTCAAAGATATTATTCCATGTACCGCTTGATATTACTCTGCCGTTTACTCTAATCGTTAGATTATCTTCATCCGATGGGTCATTTGATATAGCAGTTACCTTAATATCTGCCTTTTCAAATGTACTTGGAACACTTGCATAATATGAATGTTCATCCTTATCGAATGCAGGCGTTATAGCATAGTCATCAAAGTGTTGGTCTTTTAGTTCCAAACCTGTAATTTCAGGTATCGGAGTTTCAAACTTATTACGATATACCGAAACCGTATAAGTCTTTTCTGTACCGTTTACTGTTCTTACAATGAATGTTACTACCGTTTCACCTACAGCAAGCGGTGACAATGAGAATGTATCTCCGCTGCTTATCACCTTAGAAGTTTCGCTTGATGTAACGGTTATATCCTTTATAGCATCCGGAGTTCTTGCAATCGGTATCAAATCAACATTTTCATGCTCATAAGTATAAGTCAAATGATAATTTGTTTCATCACTGTCAAATATAGGAGTGAGTATACCGCCTGCTGTGTACTTAATATCTATTAGGTCAGCATTATCATTTTCACTGCCTCTGTAAATATTAATTACATAAACCTTCTTAGTGTTATTCCATGTTCTATTACCTGCTTTTGCAGTATTGTTAGGAGCAGTTACCGTAATAACAATCTTATTGCTACCCTCTACAAGCTTAATATCGGTATTTACCGTACCAACCGCATCAACGTCAATATCTAAGGCTTCGCTTCTTACCCAAATAGCAGACATTGTATTTTCGGATTTAGCGTTAATCTTAATTGAATCAACGTCATTTGCAACAGTAATCTTATATGATGTTACATTCTTATCAAATGTCGGCGTCATACTTTGACCGCTTGCTGTCAGAGATGAAAGCAATGCGCTTGTATTCTTGTCTATTGCTCTGTTTATTGTAATTGAGTAGTAACGACTGTTGCCGTTGCCATCGCTTACTTTGACAATAAACAAGTTATTACCCGCATCAAGCTTAACCGGCGTCGGCTGACCGGACAACATAGTTTCGGTTGTATTATTGGCTACATCATACAATGTTGCAGTCATATTACCGTCTGTACCCGTAACATTTGTATTCGGAATTACTGTGATTGCTTCTTCTGTTTCCGTATTAGTTACATTTGAATAGTAATTATAATCTACATCTGATGAGCTGTTCATCATTGTCAATGTATGATTTGCAAGAGATATACTTGATAAGAAGTTTTGCTTTGGATTGATATTAGCATTAGTATTTTTATAAAGTGTAATCTTATACTCTTTCATTACTACGCCGCTTGCCGATACATTGAATGCAACTTCGGTTGTTGACTTCTCAGTCAAACCGTCTTTGATTGTCACGCTCGTTCCCTTTGTGGTAGAACCGCCGTCAATCTTGTAAGCCACATCGCTTGCAGCACTGCTTGGTGTTGCTTCAATATTAATATCATTAATATTTTCACCTTCAACAATGAAGTAGTAATCCGTAATATCTCTGTCGAACATCGGAACTAAGCTGTAATACTTACCGCCGATAACGACTCTGATGTCGTCCAAAGTAGCGTCAGTATCAGGAATCTTACGATTTATTGTAACCGTATATGTCTTAGTTGTTATTCTGTCTTCAGATGTTACTTCAATCTTCAATATGTTGTTACCAACTGTCAAGTTATCAAATACAAAACTATTTCCGCTTGTGTGGTTGATAACCGGCTTTGAACCGTTGCTTGTAGATGTCATAAGCTTGATTGTAGCATTATTGCTTGCTGTAATCTTATCAAATGTCACCTGTGTAACAGCTGTATCTACATCGATTTCGTAGTTATGAACATCCTTATCGAATGTAGGTTTCATCACTACGCCGCTTTCAGGTTCAAGTTCAATAAGGTCTGCATCGCCTGACATTCTTGTTACGTGTACAATATATGTCTTGGTTATATCTGTTGCAACATCCTTTACAGTAACGGTTATATCTTGAGGATTATTCATCAAGTATGTCTTATTGGTAAACTGCTTTGTTGTTCCCGCATCAGGGTTTTGCTCAGCTAAAGTACCAATCTTAACCGTCTTACCGTCTGATAGAGTTGTTACTCTCATCATCGGTGTATATGTCGCATTATGCGGAATACCTATTTCAAAGCGGTTATTTTCACTGTTCCAAACAGCTGCAATAGGATTTGCATATTGACGAGTTGTATCTGTTACAAAGTCGCCGTTGTCAACATCCATGTAGATGCTTAGAATATCACCCGTTACACTAATCAACTTCAATACATAATCTCTGCTGATTGTATCTGTACCGGCTGTCAAAGAAACATTAATATCAACATTTGTAGTTACAGACGATATAGTCGGCATAGTTATCGTTACCCAACCGGTAGACGAAACATCTGCTGCGCCATTTGTCTTTAATGTTGTTGTTGCTCTTGAATCGCTTGCCATAGCCTTAACAATCGGATTTGTACCCGATTCAACATATGCAACATATGTTCCGTCCGGCTGCAAAGCGGCAGGCATATCATTTACCATGACATACTTAACGCTTGCGTCTATCGGCTTACGATAAATATGAAGTTCGTATTCCAATTCCTTAGATGTTTCACTTGTTACTTTTACATAGAATACGTTATCGCCATATTCAAGATTTACGTTTTGAGTAATTGTAACAAACGCATTACTCATCGGTTTTTTGTTTGAATCAAGAATTGTAACCATCGTCTTAGCACCATCATGATTATGATATGCCTTAGCGTAAATGTCTGCATTTGTCTTTTCTGATTCAACATTTACCGTATAAACGCCCTGTTTCTTTTCATCATCTGTTGTAGGCTTATTTATCTTATAATTATCCTTATCAAAGTCAGGATCCAAGTCGTAACCGATAACTTGTAAATCTGCAAGTCGGTTTTCATCGCTAGGGTCATGAATTTCTATATAATAAGTTTTTGTGTAGTGAGGAACTCTCAAGTAAATAGGTATTCTGAAGTATTCCGAAGTTGTTCCGTCTGTCTTCATACTGTTGACATACTGCTTAATATATTTACTCAAATCGTCGATTTGCTCACTGCCTGCGTCTGTAATCTTGATTCTTGTTTCATAATCATTAGGATTCCAGCCTTGTGTCTTCGCATAGTCAAGTAGTTTCTGATGTGTTTCATGTGCATTTGCATATACATCATACTCATGTAAATCATTTTCAGTCTTAATCGAATAAGTTGTAACCGTCTTTATAAATGATGAATTATAGAACGGTATCTTATTTGAATTGTCCTTCTTTGTGATATACAAATCATCAAGATATACGTCAACCGGAATATGCTTGATACGTAATGTATAATAGATTGACGGGCTGCCGTCCGACTTCTTAAGTTCAATCGAGAAGTAGTTGTCGCCAACCTTCAAATCTACGTTTGCAGTAAGCTGACCGCCCTTACCTGCTCCCAATGTATATGTCTGCGATACTGTAAGACCCGTCAACGTAATTGCGGCGTTTTTATCAACAGCATATATATCAACTTTAGCAGTTGGATTTTCTGCTTCTGAATATGAGTATGCCTCATATATAATCTTGCCGCTGTCAAGAGTTGTCTTAACTGCATCATTGTCATTTACACGGATTGCTCCAAGTGCTGCGTCAAGCATATCACGCTTAATTAAAATATTGTTAATTGTTATTAAGAATCCGTCTTCGTCATATACACGAAGCTGAACAATCGAATTAACTTCTTTTAGCTTAATTGTTGATTTAATAGTCTGCTCATTAGTTGTATCATCTACAAGCATCTTTTCACCGTCGTCAATCTGAACGTAATATTTATGACCTTGAGGGTCTGCCATATTAATTTGCATATCTGCATCGCTCAAGTAGAACGGAAGTTTTGTCGGACGTTCATAGTTTGAAATGATAACACCGTCTTCATTTGTAACCGGATCGCCGATTCTTTCTGTAAGTTCGTCATTTACGACTGTGTTCAAATCGAAGTTGTAGATGTACTGAACAATGTAAATCGTATAGTTCTGTGTTGCGCCTGACGGAGATTCTACCGTTACAGGAACTTGCGTAACACGACCGTTTAGTTTTACATCATCAATATATGTATTTACTGCGCTGTTCTGATGAACACCGTTTACATATATCTTAGCAAACTTATTCTCACTTATAAGTTTTACTACAGCTGTATCACGTCCTTGCGGAACTGATGCCAAGTAAGTTGTAAGACCTGTTATACTTGCATTCTTCAAGATTACTTCAGATTCATCTATAGGATAATCTTTGTATCCTTCTTTTCTCAAACCGATATTAACATTTTTCAACTGAGTACCCTCAGGGCTGTTAATAAGGTTGATTACATATTCCTGAGATGCGTTGTTGGTTCTCGATGTTACTTTAAATCTGAACTTATATAAATTTCTGTCTTCAATACTGGCGGCATCCGTTGTAGCACCTGCGAAGTTTACATTAGTTCCTTGAATTTGTTTATTATTGCTCAGTACATATGTACCATCTCTGTACTCATAGAACTGAATTACCGCATATGGGTCTATTGCGAATACAAACGGTTGTGCAATGTATGTATTCATCGGCATTTCAACTTTGTACGATATTGCCGTTGTATTAGGTTCCACACCCGCTTCATAACCTGTAACCTTACCTGTAACTCTTGTTGTCTGCTGAGTTTCAGTAGAAAGTCCGCCTGTAGCGTCAACATATACTTTGTCTATACCAAGTTCACTTGAAGCTTTCTGAATCATCAATGTGTAATCCTGTGTTCTGCCGTCACCGGCTGTTACTCTGGCTTTCAATATGATGTCATCTATACCTGACATTGATGCCTCTGTATCAACTGCCAACATTCCGCTCGCAATCGCAGGTTTACCAAAATCAGTAAAGAATTCAATCTTTGAACTTGCCGACTTAGTCTGTGACTTAACATATGCCATATTTGCCGTTGGATTAATATAGCTTATGTAATTATATGTATAAACATATTTGCCGTTTACAAGTGTCTTATCTTCGCTCTGCTTTGCAGCCTTTACATATGAGCTGTCAACTAACTTAATATCGCTGACAAACATATCAAGTTTCAAATCAGAACGCATTTCTTCAGGAGAAAGCTTTGTAATAATAAGCTTTGTTATTGCTATCTCATCAGGAGTTGTACCATCTGACAATAAATCAGGTGAACCAACCTTAATATCAATCGTTACCGATGACGATGTCGGAATTGTTGATACGTCATAATTCAAATATGAATTGCTTGAAAGAGCAAATCCATTATTCTCAAATTCTACGTATTCCCCGGCGTTCAGAGCAGTAGCTTTGATTTCATTTACAAGTGTTTCATCTGCCCCTACATCAATTCTGAATGTATAAGGGTCGTTTCTGTCTTGCTCTGCATAACGTCCGTCAAGTGTAATTTCCTTAAGCTTTAGATTATTCATCTTTCTGATAATCTTAAGTGTGTAGTATGCAGGAGCAATATCACCTTCATAACTCCATACCGTTACCTGGAATGTTCTTGAACGTTCGCCTGTTGTTTCATCAACATCATCGTCATTACTGTCAAACGGAATATTTATCTTTAGAGTTTGATTTGTCGAAACAGTATCTACACCGTCTATCGTCATACCAACTCTTGCTGTTGAGTAATCAGCACCGATTTCAATAGGAACGATTGATGTACCGTATGTTATATTCTTTATGATAATCGGATTGTTTACAGTTATATTTTCAACAACTGACTGGAACAACTTACCCGTTTTATCTTCAGGATATGCATATACGTGATCAATTTTTCTGTTATTAGACTTTCTGATTAGGTCTACTATGTATTCCTTACCATCACCAACACCTGACAACATTTCATCCTGTGAACGTATTCTAAAGTACAATGTGTAGTTTTGGTTAGGTTCAAGATTTGAAAGTTGTACTTGTTTTTGATGTAATTCATAGTTATTTGTATATGATGATGTATATGGGTCATAAATATCTACGCCCGCATATTCATAATCTGCGATTACCTTCATGTCAACAGATGTTATACCTGTTTCAATTTCTACAGTGTATCTGCCTGTGTTCTTATCGTACTTAGCAGGCGGTATGCTGTTAATTGTTCCTGCAGGACCAACCCATACACTGTAATTATCACTTTCGGCATCATATTCAACATCTCTGTTTGAGTTATCTGCAAGATAAACTCTCAAGTCATATTCTTGCATTGTACCCGCTTCAGAGATAATTCTGAATTTAACCACATGAGGAATATCAGGATCTGCATCGTCAAACAAGTATGAGTGGGATACTCTGAACGGAATGTTGTATTTAGCATCATTTCCGTGATAATCAAAGTCGCCATCTTCCCATAGAAGTTCTGCTGTTGTATCCTTCGACTGAACAGCCGCCTGAACAACAACCGATGTCTTTTCGGCATTATTAACTGCTTTTTCATATACACTGTAAGGAATATAGCTGTTATAATACGGCAGATCCGAATCGCCCTCAGTGAACGGACCATATGCTTCTACACCATTAACCGTTACATAATCGGCATTAGTATTAATCGACTGGATTGTTACGTTTAATGCATTGTTTGAAGTATGTCTGCCGTCTTCTGATGTTACTACATACGGAATTACCTTAACGCTTTCGCCATCCTTTACAGGAATCAAGATACCGTGAATATCTCCGCCGTTTACTACATTCGAACCGCTTATTACAGTTTCATCATCTGTTATTCCGGTATATATCTTACCGTTTAGAGTAATCTTAGCCTTTGAATACTCTGTCTTGATATATACTCTTAAATACTTATTACCGTTTTCATCAACTGTAAGTGTTGATTCGCTTACTTTGTAATAATCTACAACATTTGGACTTGTTTCACCGTCATATCTTGTAGTTTCATTTACAACAGTTTCTGAGTTGTTACTGCTGTTGTGAAGTACATTTGTATTTTCTGACAATCTGTAGATTACAACCTTATACTGATGAGTATATCCTGTACCTGCTTCCGGTATTGATACAATAGTAATATTTGTATCAGGAGTGTCTTCAGATACTGATCTTGCCGTATTTACAGGGATTGTAAGTACGCCGTCTGTCGGATAATTATAATCAGATCTGTTTACAATTCCGTTTTCAGATACTGAATTTACCGATACTGTCGGATCATACGGAGTTGGTGCATGTTCATCAATGCGAAGTCCAACCTTTACAGTTGCATCCTTCACGATACCGTATCTATAGATAATCTCATCGCCGACCTTTTCAGGATTTTTAAGCAAGTTACCGTCAATATAAATATCAATATCTGCATCAGTGTTCTTATACTTCTGACCTATTAAGAATGTATAAGTCTTAACAGTACCAATCTTTTCATCAATAGTTGCATCTGCTTGAGCCTTATAGTTATTAGCTACACCAACCTGAATCTTAACTACTGTAAATCCACCGTCTTTTTTGATTAGAGGAATCTTATAAGACTGGTTGCTTGTCTGGCGCCATCCGCCATCCCATACAACGCTTGCATCGGTTGCTGAATAGTCGTTTGCTGCGGCTGTTTCATATGCTGCAACCTCTTTCTCATATTGAGCAAGTGCTGCTGCATACTGTTCATCTGTCATACTTCCCTGAGTAGGTTTTTCAGGTCTTGTCAAGTGACCTATTCTGATGTAGTTATTAGCATCCTTAGCCAGTGCTGATGCGATTGCGCTTGTCAAATCATCAGTCTGCGGTTCAAGACGAACAACATATGCATTTCTTGTGCTGTCCCAAAGAGCATTTGACAAGTTGCCGCCGCCGTAAGGTCCTGCCTGTACAGCTTCAAGATCAAGATTCAATCTATTGATATTAATTTTATACTCAGCAGTAGTATTTAATGAAGATTTAATCATTACATTAATAGTGTTCTTACCTGTTATTGCAAAGTTCTTATAAACATTATTATGTAATGACGAAGTATTATCGTCAATCTGTACTTCTGCCAACAGAGTTGATGCTATAGCCTCAAGATCTACTGTTGTAACATCAGACGGAATCCATAGCTGATATTTACCGTTTATATCCTTACCGGCTTCAACAGTTGTTTCTGTTCCGCCGTCATTGTAAGTTGCGGTAAATGTCTCAAGATTTGCATTATCACTCTTCTTGTAGATGTATAGATATGATACCTTAATTGTTTCTAAGTCAGCAGCTTTTGACTTGATTTCATAGATTGTTAATTCTTCGCCGTCAAGAAGTACATTAGTTGCTGTCCACTTATCCGAATTAGCTGATGTTGGGTCTGTTGCCGTCGGGCTGCCTGCATTTACAAGTGTATAAATATCATTAGCCTCTATCAAAATATCAACATATGTCTTATTTGTAAACGGAACATTACCCGGAGTATCAAGTTTAACTACATATACGTCTGCAGTTGCTCCTGTTTCTTCATCTATTACTCTGTTTTCAGCTGTCGGAGTATAAACATTGCTACCGTATGTTACCTTAACAGTCTTTAATGAATCATCAATACTCTTTCTTGTTAAGTGAAGTACATAATGTTCAACAACATTCTCTTCTGTTGTTACGTCAATCGGAATGTAAATATCCTTAATTGATGTATCAAGTTTATATCTTTCGATTTCTTGTACATTAGCCGAATTATACTCTGATGCAATGCTTACCTTTGAAGTAGAGTTTACAGTTTCAGCCTTAATATTGATATATTCAAGGTCCTTGGTAATTACATAGTTATAAACATTTTCATTTATATCTGTAACATCTGTATAACCCGAACCTACAAGAACATTGCCTATAAGAGTAAGCGGATCAACCTGTACATACTTCAAACCTGTATGATATTCAGCAGGTTTCAAGATTAACGGATATTCAACCGTTGAAAGTGCATTACCGTTTGTTACTCTCAATGTATAAGTTGTTGTAGTACCGACATTTGCAGGAAGTGCTGTATTAATCCATGTCAAGCCGTTCATGCTCTCATATGAAACAACATTTCTATCCTTGTCAAGTACTTCAACTGTACCTGATATAGGAGTAATTTCTGCATTTACAGAATCAGCTGACTTACCTATTTCTGCAATGTATGTGTTATTTACACGAGCAACTGTCGTTCCGTCAATAACAACGCTGTCAAGGGTTGCCAAAGTAGGTTCTTTAATAATTACAAGATTATGTTCCTGACTTGCACCGCTTGTTGATGTAATTGTAAACGGAATTATTGTCTTATCATTGATAAGTCCGTTTATAACACCTTCAAATACACCTGTATATGAACCGCCTCTGATTGCGATTGTTGAATAAGGATTCTGAGCCTTTATGTAAATATTAGCCGAATTCTTAGTATCTCTGATATATACAATATGTTCGCAGGTTGTTTCTCCGTCTGCAAACAAGTCAATGCTTTGTGCAGAAACTGACGAAGTCTTATTTGTAACTTGTAGCATTGGGTAGCTGCCTGATGTCATATACCATATATCATTGAAGTTCCAATCGTTAAAGATTGACTGAACATATAGGTCAGATGCAGCAATACTGCTATTATCATTTGTCGTAACGATTGATGTATCATTCTTAACAAACAATGCACCCATTACACCGTGTGTATGTGTAATTGTACCGTTACTGTTAATAGCAATTGATGCTTTATCAAACATTGAGCTTGACAGATTTGCGTTAGCGAATACATATCCGATTGTTGCACCGGCATTATTGCTTATTACTATACCTGCAGAAGCATTGTTGCTTACAAGTGCAGTTGATGTAATATATGAGTTTTCAATAGTACCGTTGTTTTCGATTGCAAAACCGGCTGCATTCTTAGCTGTAATCTTACCGCCCGTTTCAATTGCAACTTGTTCGATTGTACCGTTGTTAATGCCTGCTACAACAGATGCATTTTCAACTCCGTTTTCACCGATTGTCGCAACCGCAAATCTCAAGTTCTTAACAGTACCGTTGTTTACAGCAAACAAAGCTGAATAATCTTGACCGTTTACGCTCTTCTGTGATGTAATCTTCAAATCGGAAATTGTAAATCCGTTACCGTCAAGACTACCTGTAAATGGTGTATCTTCTGAACCGATAGGATCCATTTGAATGTAATCAGAATTATACTTCATTGAAATATTATTCTTCAATACATAATGCTTTGTTAAGCTTTCCTCATCGTTACCGATGCTCTTCAATCCTGCGGCTGATGTGATTTCAAACGGACGAGCTTGGCTACCGTTAGGTATGTTAAGATTTGATATATCCGCATCGGCTGATTGGTTCCTGAATGTAGGATACTGAGCTGTCTTGATTACCCATGTATTTGCAAAGTCCCAATCATTGAATGTTGCTATATCTCCAAGCTTTTCAGGAAGAACTGACGCACTGTTATATACATTGCTGTTGCTTCCCACCTTGCTGTAGATTTGGCTAGGCATTACTGCATATGCATTATTTATTGTTGAGTTGTCAAGGTTCAATACAACAATCGACGCTACGTGTTCATCGGTTAAATTACTTGATGTTGAGCTTATTGAACCTACATTATATACATTCTTAACAGCGTTATGGTTCAATGCTGCAATACCTGCTGCGTACTCACCTGATGTAATTGTTGCTTTATTATATGCGTCTTCGACAGTACCGCGGTTAGCACCTGCTACACCGCCGGCTGCATATGAAGATTCAATATTACCTGAAGCTACGGCTACTCTTGAAATTACACCGTTTTGTTCATTCTTACCTGCCACGGCACCGATATATTGATATGATGTGCCTGCAACAGATGTAATATTTACATCTTCAAGTTTGAAGTCATAAACTTCACCCTTATTTACACCGAACAAGCCGTATGCTGTATCATTTGATGTAGCTGTAATTGTTAGATTTGATATTGACTTTCCGTTACCGTTTAGGTTACCTGTAAACGGTTCAGCAGTTGTACCGACCGGAGTCCATGCGGTACCGCTTAAGTCAATATCATTCATCAATACATAGTATGCATCAAGATGATCTGACATAGCCTGAAGTTCTTCGGCCGTCGTAATCTGGTAAGGTGATGCCTTACTGCCGTCAGGGTCTTCAGGAAGGATAGTTGAGCCGCCGCCGCACGATGCATCTTTAGCTACATATTCGTCCTCTGTACCTCTTTCGGCGATTACCTTTTCTACACTTGTATTATTGCTGTACTTAACAATTACAAGTTCATATCTGCTTGTCTTTGTTCCGTCAGAAACAACAATATAGAATTTATTTACTGTTCCAAGGTTTGCAATATCAGGCACTGATAATTGACCTTGATCTTCACCAAGAACAACATCACCTGTGTCTGTTACTCTGATAAGTCCAAGTTTTGAATCGCTTCTTCTTGTTGCAATTACAATGCTTGCACTGTCATCTGTGCTCGGAATAGCTGTCTTATAATTTCCGTACTTATCCGGAGTTAGCTTTGTATAATCTCTTTCCGACTTGCTCTGAACCATTACATTTGAAAGTGCCAAAGACTGGTCTTGTCTTACAAGTGTAATTGTTTCTGCAATAAAGCTGTTATCGTCATACGGATATGAGTAAATCTTGAATCTAACAGTTGTTGTCTTACCCGAATCAAGAGTTACTGTTTCAGTATTTTCACTTACCTTAAACTCGCTGTCACCAATCTGTACCTTTGAAACTTCGCTGTCTGCAACAACTTTAATATCTGCCGCAGTTGCTCCGTAAGGTACTTCATAAGTGTAACCGCCGCTTGTCTTTGTAAGCTTGGTTCCGTTGACATAGACTTCTTTTTCACCCGTATTGCTTCTTATAATATACAATGTGTATGCTTGCTCTGCCTTACCGTCCTTTGATGTAACGGTAAAGTCAACCTTAGATACATTCTTTGTAACATTATAAGATACGTTCAAGACACCGTTTGTTGATTTATCGCTGTCAAGTTTAACTACTGCATCTTCGTTTGCCGCAGTTATTGTAAGTATGCCGTTTGTTACGGTACTGTCTGCTCTTACAAGATATGTATTAGACTTAAAGTCTGCCTTTTCAGCTGTTACACCGTCAAAGACAACACTCTTTAGAGCTACGTCTGAATCCTCAACATACTTAATTATTACTTGATATGAATCACTTACAACCTTACCGTCATAACTCATAATTCTGAAGTTAAATACTGTATCATTTTCTGAGTTAAGTGCAAGATTTTCAAATACATAACCGTGTGAGTTGTCACTTACAAGAAGAGTATCAATACCGAATCCTGTAAGTTCTACCTTTGCCATGTTACCTGTCGGAACTATTGAAAGGTCAACCGGATTACGTCTGTTTACAACAGCTGTGTAAATACGGTCATCAGGAACTGAGAATAACGAAATATCTACATCTGTTGAGGCACCGGCTGTAAGTTCAGTCTTATTAAGTGAAACCGACTTGACATCTGTGTCTTCGTAATCAGTATATACATACAATGTGTATGTCTGCTTTACACTGCCTGATGATGATCTGATTGTAAATTCAAACTTATTTGCCTTTGAAACATCGGGTTCATCAAGCATTCTCTTTGTAATAAGTTCACCGTGGGCTACATCGTAACCGCCTGTTTCACTATTCTTCATTGAGATTTCTGCAATACCGCTTGATGTATGTATTGTGATAGTTGCAGGGTTTTCTGCTCTTGAATCGCCTCCATTAAGTTCTGAAGGAATTGCAATCTCATAGATAGTAGGATTATTCTTTCTTGTGATTGCTGCGATACCATTTACGATAACCTCGCCTATCTCCGTGTT
>ERZ773183.461-NODE-461-length-48325-cov-10.648332_pt1 | contig 48325 bp, 44 predicted proteins | sample MGYA00580532_ERZ773183 | MGnify/ENA primary metagenome ERZ773183 (study PRJEB29015, sample SAMEA2737791) | human gut metagenome | biome: human gut; feature: human-associated habitat; material: faeces | place: China | collected 2012 ...
AATCCCACATTATTTTTAAATGTGGGATTTCTATCATCTTAACTTAATGACATTGCCGCATAGCGGGTGGTTTATTTGTCTCGTGCGCTTGCGCTCTCGACGGGGCTTATCGCCCCCTCAAATTTAAAAGGTCATGTGCCCGCCTTCTCAGCAGCAGGGCACATGACCTGATTTTTTTACTCTTTTGGCTTTTGTCCGTGATATTGATAGTAGCATACTTCCAGTCTGCCGTTAAACAGTTTTCTGCGCCTGTCGGCAGGCCTCTCAAAGATCAGCTCCTCGACAGCCTTGTCGGGCGTTATGGCAAACATGGACCATGTGGGATTTTTCTTTAAAAAAGTCCTGAAACCTGCATATAGTCTGTCTATAGACTCTTTATCTCCTATCCGCTCTCCATAAGGAGGATTGGTAATTATTATTCCGCCTTCCTTATCCTTATCTCCGCTTTTGTTCATATCTGTCAGCTGTCCTGAAAGACACAGCTTAGCGCTGTCAGCTCGGCAAAATCTTATGTCGTCTGCCACCCCAGCCTCAGCGGCGTTTTCCATCGCTGCTTCTATGGCTTTTTTGTCGATGTCATAAGCATATATCTTTAAAGGCGAATCCCAGTCCACGGCTTCGAAAGCCCTTTTTCGTTCTTCCTTCCAAAGAGAAGAGGCAATAGCCTCCCAGTCTTCTGCCGCAAACCGGCGGCCTATCCCCGGAGCCATATTTCTGCCCATCATCGCCGCCTCTATAGGAATAGTTCCGCTGCCGCAGCAAGGATCTACCAGCACCCTGCCCGCCTTCCAGAAAGAAAGGCTCACCATGGCGGCGGCCAGAGTTTCTTTGATAGGAGCCGCAACGGAGTTCTGTCTGTACCCTCTCTTGTGAAGGCTCGGACCTGTAGTGTCCAGCGTCACCGTGACTCTGTCCTTTAAAATAGTTATCTTTATGTCGTAGAGGGCTCCGGACTTTTCGAAGCGGTCTATGGCATAAGTTTCCTTTAGTCTCTCGATCACCGCTTTCTCTGCCACCGACTGGCAGGCCGGCACGCTGGAAAGTTTCGATTTGACTGACGAGCCGTTTACTATGAATTTTCCATCAGGCGGTATCCATTCCTCCCAGGCAACAGCTTTCACCTGCTGAAACAAATCTTCAAATTCCAAGGCTTTAAATTCGGCCATCTTTATCTGTACTCTGTCAGAACATCTGAGCCAGAGGTTTGCCCTCACTATAGCCCTCTCGTCTCCGAGAAAAGTTATCTTTCCGTCTTCAGATTTCAATATCTTATATCCCAGGGCGATGAGTTCCCTTTTTACGGGGGCTTCAAGCCCGAAGGTGGTTGCTGCGATCAATTCCAGTTTCATTATATTTCTCCGTCTTTTATCATCAGGTAAATCAGGCGTTTTCTCTTTAAAATAAAACGGCGTTCCCGGTCTTTTGAGTGCCGTCAGTTCATGGCACCGCCGGCCGGAAACGCCCGATGTTCTTCTACAGATAAGGCTCTTTCTTATTCAGATAATTAGTCTTGAGAGAGTCAAGCTCGTTGAGAGCTTTTCCCGTTCCCACTGCCACACAGGACTTAGGATCTTCGGCTATGATAACTTTTATACCGGTTCTGTCTTCTATTCTCCTGTCTATGCCGTACATGAGCGCTCCGCCGCCGGTCACTACGATGCCGGAGTTGCTTATGTCAGCTGCCAGCTCCGGAGGAGTTCTTTCCAGCACGTTGTGTACGGCTTCGCAGATCTCATGGAGAGGTTCTTCAAGAGCGTCCATTATTTCCTCGGAAGTGACGTCTACGCTCTTAGGCAGTCCCGTTACGAGGTCTCTGCCTCTACATTCTCTCGTTATGGTCTCTTCCCTCGGGAAAGCCGTTCCTATGGTGACTTTCAGTTCCTCCGCAGTTCTCTCTCCTATATAAAGTTTATGAGCTTTTCTCATATATTTTACTATGGCCTCGTCAAACTTGTCTCCCGCCATCTTTACGGAAGAGCTGGCGACGATTCCGCCCAGAGAAATCACTGCTATGTCGGTGGTGCCTCCGCCGATATCTATAACCATTATTCCGTCCGGTTTGCTTATATCGAGTCCCGCTCCAATGGCCGCCGCCACCGGCTCTTCCATCAGGAACACATCCTTGCCTCCGGCCTGTTCTGCCGCTTCGCGTACGGCTCTCTTCTCAACTTCAGTGACTCCGCTGGGAACACATACCATGATCCTAGGCTTAAAAAATCTTCCGTTGCCGCAAGTTTTTCTGATAAAATATTTAAGCATCCTCTCTGTGATGTCGTAGTCGGAGACGACTCCGTCTCTCAAAGGCCTGATGGCCACTATGTTGGAAGGCGTTCTTCCCAGCATCTGTCTGGCTTCTTCCCCCACTGCCAAGATTTCGTCTGTATCGTTATTTATGGCAACTACCGAAGGCTCGCTCAGCACGATGCCCTTTCCTTTTATATATACTAAAACATTAGCTGTTCCCAAGTCTATGCCCACTTCATTCGCAAATCCCATATACGTTCTCCTTTTCTAAAATATCGGTATGTATCTATCTTATCATTTACATTTCTCAAAACATTATATATAAAAATTTGATTTTTTTCAATTTGTTTAGGAGAATTGTATGTGAATTTTTAATATTATTTCTCTTTTTCGGGGAAAATATATTTCGGAGGTGAAAAAGATGGAGGGAAAATTTGCAGAAATAAAGCCCAGAGACATGAAAATCATATCTGAGGCTGAGAAAAAGCTATGTAAATCCACCGGCAAATGCGTTGCCCTGGTGGCTTTTGACAATGAACAATAAGGAATAAGATTCGATAAATTTTGGCGATGTGTCCGAGATGACTCGTCCGAGATGGCCGGTCCGGCTGCTCAGCTATTTAACTGTACTGAGATATGTCTGTGCAGCCATGCGGCGGCCACTCGTTTTTTGACGGTTCACTCGCTTTTGGGCGGCCTGCTCGCTTTTCGACGGCCTGCTCACCTTTCGGCGGCCTGCTCGCTTTTCGATAGTCTGCTCGCTTATAAGTAAGTTGCCTATTCGAGCGGGGCTGAACGAATGAGCCAAGGCCCACTCGTTTTGCGTGAATTATACGGTTCGAGTGGGCTGGGGTCCACTCGTTTTAATAAAAGTTTGCGTTTCGAGTGGGTACATACCCACTCGTTTTGTGTGAATTATACGGTTCGAGTGGGCCTTGGCCCACTCGTTACAATCAAAATCTCCTGTTCGAGTGGGGTCTCATTCTCATAAAGACGTAAAAAGTCTTTGATTTCTTACATAATTTTACAATTATCGTGTTTTTGCAAAGGGAGTGTGCCCACTCATTTCCATTAAAATTAATAATTTGAGTGGGCTATGGTCCACTCATTTTAATAAAAGTTTGCGTTTCGAGTGGGTTTGTACCCACTCGTTTTTTGTGAATTATACGGTTCGAGTGGGGCTGACCCCACTCGTTTTGCGTGAATTATACAGTTCGAGTGGGCCAAGGCCCACTCGTTCCAATCTAAATCTTCTGTTCGAGAAAGCCCAGGCCTCCAGGCCGCCGGTTCCGACAAGTCGCCGCACCGCCGTCTCTCCTGCCCTCCAGGCTCTGCCATTTGAAAGAGGCTTCTGTTCTCTACATTTTTTTATTACTTTCCACAAATCTCTTTATCTTCTTGCTGGTGTTCTTTTCAAATTCTTCATGGCGTACCGAGATCCTCCTTATTTTTTTGAACAGAGGGAGATTCTCATTTATCTTATCGACCTCGGTCCAGAGGAGTTTTTCCACAGCTTTATCGTCGGCATCCTTGCCGATGGCTTCCTCCACCTCATCTTTTTCAGGTATTATAGCCGCCACGATGGTGATATCGCCCTTTTCATCTTCTGCGCCCCATACCATGGACTCAGATATATATTGGCTCTGAGACAGATAGTATTCGAGCTCTTCAGGGAATACATTCTTTCCGTTGGATGCGATTATGACATTCTTCTTTCGTCCTGTTATATATATAAACTTCTCATCATCTATATAGCCCTGATCTCCGGTGTAGAACCAGCCGTCCTTGATGACTTTCGCGGTTTCCTCAGGCATTTTATAATATCCCAGCATGACGTTATCACCTTTCAGGCAGATCTCGCCTATGCCGTCTTCATCTTTATCCTCGATCTTTACATCCATGCCCGGCAGTATATGACCGACAGAAGCATTTCTCATATACTTGTGCTGATCCGGATTCAGAGCTCCCATAGGAGCGCACTCGCTGAGTCCGTATCCTTGTACCGCTATAAATCCGAGGTCGTTGAAGAACTGCAGGATAGCCGGGTCTATGGCCGCTCCGCCGGAGATGAGAACTCTCATTCTGCCGCCGAAGACTTTGAGTATGTCTTTGAGAAGCTTCTTGTTCAGGTCTATTCCGACTTTTTTAGTCACTTTATTGACCGCCATGACCTTTCTCACCAGCTTTTCTTTCCCCTGTTTACGGACGTTTTTCATTATAGTCTTATAGAGAGTCTCAAACAGGGCCGGAACGCCCAGAAACATGGTAGGTCTCACTTCTGAAAGATTTTTTACTATATATTTAAGTCCTTCGCAGTAAGCTATAGCCGCCCCCTTATATAAAGGCATCAAGAATCCGCATGTGCCTTCATAAGTGTGATGTATAGGCAGTACCGAGAAGAAAATATCCCATGTGTTTACTTTGAGGATAGTAGGAGCTATCATCAAATCAAAGCAGATATTCTTGTGAGACAGCATTACACCTTTAGCTATGCCGGTGGTGCCGGAAGTAAAGAGGAGTTCGCTCATTTCATCGTTTATTATTTCGGCGTCCGTAAAGCTTGTGTCTCCGCCCTCCATCAGCTTCTTTCCTTCTGCGGCAAGTTCGCTCCAGGAGATCATTCCGTCTATTTCTTTATCGCCGTTGAGCTTAACCAGAAGGTCTATCTTAGTGTCTTTGGATTCCTTCATTTCCTTGAAGATCTGCGCATATTTTTCAGTAAACATGACAGCTGACACTTCAGCCTCTATGACCAGCTGCTTCAGCTCATTAGCGCTGAGCTCCTTATCAAGAGGCACGACTATGCCTGTGCCGCATATAACTGCAAGATAGCTTGTGGCCCATTGATAGCAGTTCTCTCCTATGACGGCGATTCTCTTGCCTTTGAGACCTTTTGAGATCAGGCCGGTTCCCAGAGAGTTGACGGTCTGCAAAGTCTCCCTGTAAGTTATGCTCTTATATGGCTCATCTTTTGCGAATTTCTGCATAAACGCGACATTGTCCGCGTATAATTCCACGCTGGTCTGGAGCATGTTCTTGATATCTGTGATGGGCCGGCTCTCTCTGTAGACGACGTATTTATCACTGCTGTTGTTAAGATCGTTTGCAACTTCTGCCGCCCACGCTCTTTCAGTCTTCTTTATATCTTCATAGCTCATAATCCTCATTCTCCTTTTAGGAATATTTTTTATGTAGTATTTGATACAAGATTACCACGTGTTGCTTACAATGTCAATCTTTACATATTTTATACACTATGATAAAATATATTAAAATCATATTGGAGATATAGACTATGGACAGACCGGAAACTTATAAAAAAGATTTCATTGATAAATTTCACATACCGCGCTGGGAAGAACTTCCGGCCATAGATCTTTACATGGATCAAGTCATATCGTTCACCTACGCTTCACTGGGTGAATTCTTCGATTCCGCCTGTATCTCGCCTCTTACAAAGAGCATGGTGAACAATTATGTGAAAGCCCGCATAATAGACCCTCCTGTCAATAAAAAGTACAGCAGGCTCTCTATGGCGATGGTTCTCGTAGTGTATATCCTCAAGAGTTGTTATTCCACTGAAGAGATAAGAAAGCTCATAGATATCGGACTCAGCCTTCCCGACAATCCGGTGACATACGACCGGTTCTGCGAAGCTGTGGAGCGAGCTGTCGACGCCGTCTTCTCCGGTTCTATCCATGTGGAAGATGTGAAGGAAGCAGGCCGCGAAAGGCGATATCTGGTAGATAATTTTGCCCTCTCTTTTGCCTGCAAGATATATGTTCAGTATGCCATAAACAAATAATATCACGCCGGATTGACATAGTTCCGGCGTTTATTTTGGTTCAAATCATTTTTTCTTAGCCTCCCGCACAGCTGACCTGCAAGTTCTGACGGTATTCTCATGTTGCTTTTTAGTAGAGGCATAAGGCCTCATGCTCAATACAAAAAAGAGCAGAATAGGCATAAGGCCTGCTCTGCTCTTTGAAAATCGGCTTTAAAATATCACTCTTTCTGGAGCCTTATCTATCAGACGGCACAGACGGAAGCTTTGCAAAGCTTGCCGCAAGCTCCTCATCGGTAGGTATGTAGTCGGTCATAGTTCCGTTGTTAAAGTTTTCATACGCTTTGAGGTCGAAGTATCCTGTTCCGGTCAGGCCGAACAATATGGTCTTCTCTTGGCCTGTCTCTCTGCACTTTATAGCCTCATCCATAGCTGCTTTGATGGCATGGCTGCTTTCAGGGGCCGGGAGTATACCTTCCACTCTTGCAAACTCTTCCGCCGCTCTGAAGACTTCTGTCTGCTCTACGCTTCTTGCTTCCATCAGTCCCTGATCATAAAGTTCTGACAGGACCGAGCTCATTCCGTGATATCTGAGCCCTCCTGCATGATTAGCAGACGGTATAAATCCACTTCCGAGGGTATACATTTTAGCCAGAGGGCATACCATTCCCGTATCGCAGAAATCGTAAGCATATTTTCCCCTCGTCAGGCTCGGGCAGGAAGCCGGTTCTACGGCGATAAACCTGTAGTCCGCCTCGCCGCGAAGCTTTTCTCCCATAAACGGCGAGATCAGGCCTCCCAGATTGGAACCGCCGCCTGCACATCCTATTATGATGTCGGGCTTGATTCCGTATTTATCCATAGCTGTCTTAGTCTCCAGTCCTATGATGCTCTGGTGAAGAAGTACCTGAGAAAGCACGCTTCCCAGCACATATCTGTATCCCTCTCTTGTAGTCGCCGCCTCTACAGCTTCTGAGATGGCGCAGCCCAGGCTTCCCGTGGTGCCCGGATGTTCTTTTAATATTTTCTTTCCTATCTCTGTAGTCTCTGACGGCGAAGGGGTAACATTAGCTCCGTATGTTCTCATCACCTCTCTTCTGAAAGGTTTCTGTTCATAAGATACTTTCACCATATATACGTTGCAGTCAAGTCCAAGGTAAGCGCACGCCATAGAGAGCGCCGTACCCCACTGGCCTGCCCCTGTTTCCGTAGTCACTCCTGCAAGGCCCTGCTTTTTGGCGTAATATGCCTGAGCTATGGCAGAATTCAGCTTATGACTTCCGCTGGTGTTGTTTCCTTCAAATTTATAATATATCTTTGCCGGAGTCTTCAGTTTTTCTTCCAGGCAGTATGCTCTTACAAGCGGAGCAGGTCTGTACATCTTATAGAAATCCTGTATCTCCTGCGGGATATCGAAGTAGGCGGTAGTGTCGTCCAGTTCCTGTTTTACCAGCTCATCACAGAATACATGCTCAAGTTCCTGGGCCGTCATGGGCTGCAAAGTCCCCGGATTAAGCAGGGGCGCCGGTTTCTTCTTCATATCGGCACGCACGTTGTAATACTGTTTAGGCATTTCGTTTTCTTCAAGATAGATCTTGTAAGGAATCTTGTTTTGGTCTTTCATTTTTCTTCTCCTTTTCAATTAAATGATTTTAATTGAAGTGTCTCTGCCCGGCCAGAATAGTCCCGGTAACAAAAAACCCTGTCCTACGTCAAGGACAGGGTATTAACCTGCGGTACCACCTTGTTTGACCTGAATATGTATAGTCAGGTCCACCTCTCGCAGAGTGCCATCACACTCCTTTCCACTTACGCAGGAATCGCGTCTCAGATACTCAAGCCTCATCTTCAGATAGTCTAAAGGCCTTTCCCCTCGCCCTCAGGAGCCCATTGTTCTGATCCGTTATCTGCCCGGCTTCCACCGTCCCGGGTTCGCTGTGAGAGCAGCAATCAGTTTTACTTCTCCGTCAAAGGTTTAGCTATTAACTTATTATAGGTCGAGTTTAGCACCATAATTGTGATTTGTCAACTATATTTTTTTGATTTTTTGTCATAGTTTAACAACAAATATTCAGTTTCCTGAGTCAGCTGTACCAATTCCAAGATCGAGGCCTTGATTTGAGATGATTTGTTGATATAATAAAAGCACAACATAAAATACAAGGAGGAAACGCACGATATGAAGATCAGACAAGTAAAGAAAGAAGATCTTGCGGCCATATGCAACATAGAACTCCTCACTTTTCCGCCTCAGGAGGCCGCCTCATACGAGACTTTTCTCTACAGGCACATACATTTTCCGCAGTATTTCTTTTTGGCCGAATCTGGCGACGGCGCGATAGCAGCTTTTCTGTCAGGACGGCCGGTCGATATAGCAGACGACGCGGGGATCGACGATAAAATGTACGAAAATTCGCTTTTTCCGGAGGGCGACGCCTTCGCTCTTTTGTCGATAAACACTCTCCCCGATCTTCAGGGAAAAGGTTTTGCGTCGGCTCTGATAACTCATGCCATCGGTGAGGCTGCCTCTCTTGGCTGCCGCCGCATGATCCTGGCGTGTAAAGAAGAAAAAATAACTTTTTACGAACAATTTGGATTTCGGCAGCAAGGTCTCTCCGTATCAGAGCACGGAGGAGCAGTCTGGTATGACATGTCCGCCGATCTTTAACGTCAGACAGGAGGTGAGATTATGAACGCATACGTTCCCTTTATATGCCTTGCGGCAGGCGCCGTCATAAACTGGAGAGGTCTTCCTCCTCGCATCTTAAGGCTGTTTGATGTTGCCACTGATCTTGCTCTCATAGTTCTCATGCTGGTGATCGGTCTTAACATAGGGACCAGTGAAAAAGTCATGAGCAACTTAGGCGTCATAGGGTTCAACTGTCTGGTCATTTCCCTTTCTGCCATAGCAGTCAGCGTCCTTTTAGTTTTGCTGGCAGAAAAGACGATAATGCCTTTAGAAGAAATACGTCTTAAGCTGGCAGAAGAAAAAGGAGACGACCAGAGCGAGCCTCCATCTACGGGCTTTTCGCCCCTTATAGTCATAATGCCTCTTTGTATCGCAGCCGGCATAATTTTAGGTTATCTTGTATTCTCCGACATCCCGCCGAGCCTGCTGGATACAGTACTCACCGTATCTCTCGTCTTCCTGTATACGGGCGTAGGGGTAAGTATCGGATCTAACAAAGAGGTCTTTTCGTATATCAGAAAACTTGGCCTGAGGATAATTTTCATGCCTGCGGCTATCTTTACAGGCTGTATCGCCGGAGGTTTTCTCAGCGGTCTGATTCTGAGTGTACCGGCAGAGTGGTCGGTTCTGTCTGCAGGCGGAATGGGTTACTACAGCCTGACGGGAGCGTTTCTCACCGAGAACTTCGGAATCGAGGCGGGGACCTACGGTTTCATAGTCAACGTATCGCGAGACGTCTTTACCGTCATCCTACTGCCTCTCCTGTCAAAGATAAGCAAAGGCAGCCCCATCGCTTCGGGAGCTGCCGGCTGTATGGATACTATGTTGGTTCCCGTCACTAAAACGGTAGGTCCTGAGCTGGGCATGGTGGCCCTCATAAGCGGCAGCATCCTGACTTTTGTAGTTCCTGTATGGCTTTCGGCAGGCATGGCTGTCATTGAACAGATATGTCAGTAACCGTAGACTTTTCTGTATTTTATTATCATCCAGACGGCTACAACGGCTGCGATTATCTCCGCCGCCGGAAGAGCCCACCAGACTCCGTCGAGGCCGAAGATCTCGGGCAGCAACAGCAGCGCCCCCGCTTCGAGGACAAAGGTCCTGAGCATGGAGATGAGGGCGGAAATCTTTCCGTTATTGAGAGCCGTAAAAAAGCCGGAAGCAAATATGTTAAGTCCGCTGAACAGTATGCTTATGGCGATTATTCTAAAACCGTAGATCATCAGTTCCGAAAGGACCGGGTCTTTTGAAGCAAATATCCACACCAGCAGTCCGTCGAAGATTTCCGCCAGGGCAAACATAGCCCCAGAGAATATGACGACTATCTTAATGGAAATATTAAAAGTCTTCTTTATATTATCTCGATTCTCGGCGCCGTAGTTATAGCTTACCACAGGTGAAATACCTGATACGAAGCCAAAGAATACGGCAACAAATATAAACTGAAGGTAGAGTATGGCGCTTATGGCCGCCACGCCTTTCTCTCCCACCAGCGACATCATCTGAAGGTTGAACAGGGTAGTAGTTATGGCGCTGGCAAGGTTGGACACCATTTCTGAGGACCCGTTTCCCATGGCCTTCAAGAATTCTCTTCCCCTCCACACAGGCTTTTCGAAATGAAGCAAGCTTTTTTTATTGAAAAATACCGTCAGAGGAACTAAGCCTCCCACCACCATACCGGTCACCGACGCCGCTGCTGCACCTGTAAGACCCCATCCTAAAACGCCTACGAAAAGCAGATCCAGCACTATATTGGTGACGCCTGCCCCTATCGAGAGCCACAATCCCATGCCCGGTCTGTCTGCCGTCACCAGATAACTCTGAAAAAGTACCTGCATGACCCAGATAGGTCCTCCTATGATTATTACACTTCCGTATTCTACGCAATAAGGCAGCAGCTTTTCATCTGCGCCCAGCATCATATATATCTGCTCGTCGAACATCAAAAACACGGCTGTAAGAATTATGATAGCGGCCACGTTCACTATCACCGTAAGAGACATGAAGCTGTTAGCCTCATGGGTTTTGCCTTCTCCCAGCTTTTTGCCTATGATGGCATTGCTTCCCGCCGACAGCATGAATGCCAGCGCCATGCACACGTTCAGCACCGGATAGACTATATTTATAGCGGACAATCCTAAACTGCCGACAAAGTTTGATACTACTATGCCGTCTACTATGCTGTACATTGATACAAATACCATCCTTATCATCGTAGGCACGGTGAAGGTAAGCATAGTCTTCATATTTATTTCTCTGTGGTATATGAGGTTCTCTTTCATATATCTCTTCCTTCGTATCTTTTCTTCCTGTTATATTATGCCTTTATTATCTGATAAATTCAACATCATATTTTGCCAGACGCCGCATATATTGTCTTAACGAATAAATAAGGAGCGTGTGTCTTGCAATGAAGGATTACATAGAAGAAAGAGTTTTGGAGTTAGCTCACTACATAATCAATACCAATTCCACCGTCAGATCTACGGCCAAAAAATTTAGAGTGAGCAAGTCCACCGTACACAAAGATGTCACCGAAAGACTCCTTGAAATAAATCCGGGGCTTGCTTCTGAAGTCAAGGAAGTCCTGGAAAACAACAAGGCCGAGCGTCATTTGAGGGGCGGCATGGCGACGAGAGAAAAATATAAATCCGCAAAAGAAAAATAAACGGCCCAAGGCCGTTTTTTGTTTGCAAATCTGCCCACGCTGCAATATAATTGATCTATAGGTCACATCTGATTTAGGGGAGGTTTTATAAATGATTTATTTCAGAAGCGATTACAGCCTTGGGGCTCATCCGAAAGTGATGGAGGCTCTGATGGCTACCAATATGGAACATACCGACGGATATGCTCTGGACCGTTTTTCTTTCGACACTGCCGATATGATACGAGAACTGATAGGAAAATCAGACGCTCACGTTCACTTTCTCGTCGGCGGAACACCCACCAACACCATTCTCATAGCGGCTGCTTTGAGACCATACGAAGGGGCTATTTCGGCCGATTCGGGACATATATACGTTCACGAGACGGGGTCCGTAGAGGCGACAGGTCACCGCGTATTTGCAGCGCCTACAGAAGACGGCAAACTTCGCCCAAAAGATGTAGAAAAAGTGTTGCTCCATCACGAAGACGAACATACGGCAATGCCTAAACTCGTCTATATAACCCACCCTACAGAAAACGGCGGCGTATATACAAAAGCAGAATTGACAGCTCTTCGCGATTGCTGCGACAAGCACGGACTGTATCTGTACATGGACGGCGCCAGACTTGGCACGGCCCTCACATGGCCGGGCAACGATCTGTCTCTAAAGGATATCGCAAATCTCTGCGACGCCTTTTATATAGGAGGCACCAAGATCGGAGCTCTGTTCGGAGAAGCTCTGATAATACTAAATGATCAGATAGACGATCATTTCAGATATATGGTTAAACGCGCATGTGCTCTCCTGGCCAAGGGAAGGCTCATCGCCATTCAGCTCAACGCCCTTCTTGAGGGAGGAGAAGACTCTCTATACTATGAGCTGTCCCGCCACGAAAACAGGCTGGCTATAAAACTGGCAGAAGGAGTTGAGAAAAAAGGCTATAAGCTGTGGATACCTCATCAGACCAACCAGGTATTCGTCATCGTTCCAAACGATAAGATAGCCGAATTGGAGAAAGATTTCTTCTTCTATACCTGGGCCCCTTATGATGAGCAAAACTCCGTCATAAGGCTCGTAATAAGCTGGGGAAGCACCGATGAAGATGTGGAGGCTCTTCTGTCAGCCCTTTAAAATAAAAAAACCGAAAGCCCCGGATCTTTTAGATCCGGGGCGTCATTTTCTCGCCGAGATTCTCTCCGATTTTAATTGTCCTATTCGCCGAGTATTCTCAGCAGATCGCCGAAGATTCCGTAAGCAGTCTGCTCTATCTCAGGTTCGTGCTCCACTATCGTTATCTTCTTCATCAGGTCAGTAGTAATGGATACGGCAGAGGTGGTGCTGTCTATAGAGGCCAGAAGATGTCCTTTGGGAATTTCCTCCGGACCCACGCGAGCTCTCACTCTTCCGTCTTCGTCACGCTGACCGGAGCACAAAAGTTTTATCACATTGCCACGTTCTTCTGCTTTTCTTATATCCTCAATGGTTATATCTTCTATGCCCTTTCTCTCCACCATATCCGGCGTCATATGGGCGTCCATGAGGATGTTGAGCAAAGCTGTGATCTTTGCGGCGGCATCATATCCTTCTATATCCATAGCAGGATCAGCCTCTATGAATCCCCTGCTGCGGCCCCTTGCCATTATATCGTCATATTCCGCGCCTTTAGCCATCTCTTCGAGGATAAAGTTGGTGGTGCTGTTCAATATGCCGGAGACCTCTGTGACGCGCGCCAATTTCAGAGTCTTTTCTGCAAGGTTGAAGACAGGAGTCCCATCCATCACCGTAGTCTCGTAAAAAAACTTGCATCCCTTTTGGGCAGCCTGTTCTTTGAGATCTGCGAATTTCCATGCGACAGGCCCCTTGTTTGCAGTTATGACATCCTTGCCTCTTTCAAAGGCCGCTTCTATATGAGATATGGCCGGTTGTCCCGTAAATATATTCAGGGGAGTCATCTCTATAAGCACATCGTAATCCGCCTGCTTAGCTATCTCAAGAGCCGACAGCTCAGATAGATTCTTATCATCCGATAACCTGCCGGTCTGTTCTGACCTGCGGAGGATATCGGCAATGTCAAGTCCATCTTCGGATACAAGGGAGCCTCTTGATCTGGTAGAAACGGCTGTTACGACGACGTCGCTTGCGTATTCTTCTCTTATTATATCTCGTTTCTCAAGAAGAAGCCGGGTAAAGGCTTTTCCTGCGTTTCCAAATCCCAATAGAGCAAGTTTTTTCTTCATCTGTGTTCCTCATCATTCATCTCTGCCCAGGTTCTTTCCGCTGTTTTTATATTTCTTCAGAACCTTTTCGAGCCTTTCATTGGAGCCCAGTTCTTCTTCTCTTACTCTCTGTTCATAAGGCGTCAGGTTCTCCACTTTCTTTATATGTTTTCTTACCGGCTTAGGCACCACCAGCATGTACATCAGCGGCGTAATGAGTATGCTGTCTATCGCAAGCCATACCAGTATAGATATCAGCACTGCCGCCTCAGAAGAGAAAGTCTGGGCTGCATATATCCCTATGGCCATAGCTCCTATGAAAAACACTATCATCGGTATATAGAATCTCTCGATCTTTCTTATGGCCTTGCTCAGAGCCTGGTCAAACCATGTGGTCTTAAGGCTCTTCAGCATATATTTAGCCCATTTGAACTGCACGTTTGCCAGATAAACGCAGCATTTAAAGTCGTCAAAAGAAGCCTTTTCGGCAGGAATTATCTCCGGTCCCACCTGTCCTTGCATATCGTCATAGCATATGACAGATCTTATAACCGTTCCTTCTCCCATGACAGAATATTCGGCCTTCTCCCCCTCTTCGAATTCAAGGGTCAGCAGCTGGCCTTCTCTGACCATTATGCTGTCTGTCCCTTTAGTGATGAGGCAATACCCGTCTTCGCAGAATAGAGCGTGGGTCGTATTGGATCTGCTGCCGGATATGGGAGCCGACTGGGGGCTGCTTTCTTCTTTCGGAAAGATGACATCTACAAATCCGTCGCATCCCTTGCGGACCATCAGATTGAACCCTCTGATCTTTCCGAAGCTCCTGGTCTTCCATGACCCGTCAAATCTGTCCTGCTCCAATGGCGCAAGCCTCGCAACTCTCTGACCTTCGTAGCTCAGAACCGTTTCTCCCTCGAGTATCAGAAGTACTCTGTCATAATCCGGCAGCCTTGAAAAATCAGATTCTTCGGACTCTATGGAATCTACGCTTATCCTCCATATAAAATCTCTGTTAAGATATTCGGCCGTGTCGGGAAATACTGCCAGCTCCCGGGCAGTTCCTCCCATGTGCTCTGAAGTCTTGTAATCGGCTTCTTTATAAAGGGTGTGCTTCATTTTTTCTCCTATTTTTTATCTGATTCTCTTTTGTTTAAATTATAACATATTTTGCCGCCGAGTCCAATCCCTTGTTTTCTAAGGAGAATTGTTATATAATATTTGATGTTGTTTGAAGACAAATTATATTGGGGGAAATTAAATGTACAGAACTGACGGATATAGGATCGTTTCCGACGACCCTATGTATGAGATTGCAGCTTTTGTAATGGACAGAAGGTATGACGCCAGCAACTACATCAAACAGGATATAAACTTGGATTTGTTGCAGAATTACATAAGAAAATGCAGACAAAAGGGAATTTCAATGAGTCACATGGCTATCATAATAGCCGGATATATAAGGCTTGTATCTCAGAACCCTCATTTGAACAGGTTCGTGATAAACAAACGTATCTATGCCCGCAACCATTTCTGTGTTTCTTTCGTTACGCTGACTCAGACTAAAGCGGGAAGCACTGTTGCAAAGGTATATTTCGATCTCGATGATGATATTTTTACGGTGAATAAAAAGCTCAGCGACGTCATAGAAAAGATCCAGGATTCCACGGTGGAGTCATCTATGGACAGATTAGCAAAGAAACTGGTCAGGGTACCCGGACTTCTAAGCGTAGCGGTAGGCTTTTTTAAGTTTCTCGATAAATTCTTCGCCCTACCTTTCAGCATCGTAGATGCGAGCCCTTTTCACACTTCACTCTTTGTCACTAATTTGGCTTCCATAAGAGCCGGCGCAGCGTACCACCACTTGTACCAATTCGGTACCACCGGTATTTTCGTCTCTTTAGGACAGCCTTCTAAAAAGCTTTTTAAGAACGGGGAGACTATCGAAGAGCATAAAGTCATGGAGATGGGCATAACCACCGACGAACGGATCGCAGACGGTCATTATTACAGCAGGTGTTTTAAAGAATTGAAAAAATACTACTGCAACCCGGAGATCCTCGAGAAGAAGCCTGAATCTATAATAAGAGATCCTGATATCAAGAAGAAAAATCCCAAGTATATTTCCAGATAGGAGAGCGGAATCATGAACAGAAAAGAAATGGCCGTGATGCTTCACGGCAAAGGTTTTAACTGCGCCCAGTCTGTGGCCTGCGCATTCTGCCACGTCATGGGAGCCGATCCTGAACAGGTTTTTAAACATGCTGAAGCTTTTGGCTTTGGTATGGGCACTATGGGTACATGCGGGGCGGTTTCAGCCATGGCTCTTGTCACCGGCATGAAACTCAGCGACGGCAATATGGATGATCCCAAGACAAAGCGTCAGTGTTACGATATGATGAAGACTCTGACCGGTGAGTTCGAAAAAAAGAATTCTTCTATCATATGCAGCCAGTTAAAAGGAGTCGACACAGGTACTCCTCTTAGAAGCTGCAACGGCTGCATAGAAGACGCAGTTGAACTTTTGGACAAGTATCTTCTGGGAACAGAAGAGTAAAACCGATATTAAAGAAACGCCCCTACCGTGGAATTCACCGGTCAGGGGCGTTTGTCACAGGGCTTCAGCCTGCAAAAGTTATCGATATGATATCTACAGCTTCTAATTTCTTTATAGTCTCCTCATCAACGGGGCCTTTTATTTTTATATCATCGTCCGCCTCCATTGCGGCGAACACACACAGCTGGTACTGCTGTCCCGTCTCAAGTTCCTGCTCCGCGATAACGGACTGCTGAATCAACTGGCTATCTCCGATACTTTCAGATATTTTCGTTCCGTTGACGACATCCCGACTGTGTTCTGTAGTACATACTATGTTATATTGATTATTACCTGTGTCGTACACTGCAATAACTCCATGATCCGGCGACCTGTAGCTTTCTGAAAAACTCTTACCAAGAAGTTTTATATCGCCTGTCAACTCTCCATTTTTATATGAAGTCTGTCTTATTTCAAAGCCGGAAGCACCGCCTGGGGCGTCATACTCGCAGAGACAATATATGGCCAAATCGGGGCTCAGAAAATATCCGACAGCCTCCACCTGGTCTTCTGTAAGTTCTAAGGGAGAAATTTTTTCAATTACATCAGAAGCGCCGTTTTCTGTGTTTGCATTATCTTGAGAACCGTCGGAAGTTTCGCAGCCTGTCATAAAGATAATACAGAGGAGCATCGTGAAAAAAGCAATTTTCTTCTTCATTTTTTCTTCCTTTCTCTTCTTAAGATATTTAAATCAGTATATTCTTTAACATATATTTATTCACATTATACATCTTTTTAATCTTTTGTAAATACTTTTTCGATATTTTTTTAACATTTATAGAAAGGCCGATTTTATTTCATTAAGAATGAAGCTGTCAGAAGATTGTTGGATTCCTCGCAAATGCGGGCATATCTCTGAAATACCGGATCCGGCGTTTCTGATTTTACAGGCATTACAAAACCCCCTGCTTGGGTTTCTGACCCGGCAGAGGGTTTTAGTCTGATGAATATGAAAGTCTCTACTCTTTGCTTTTATAGTAGAGCATACAGTGGCAGTAGCCTTCAAAATCGGGATCGGCGATCTGTTCTTTGAACTCCCGGCATATACACTTTGTTTCATCGCTGCGCTCTACTCTGCACGGGCAATAGCCTCCGGTATGTTTGAGACCTTCTCTTATCTCGTTTACTATTTCTTCATTATCGTTCAGTCTTACAGCCATGATGTTTTCCCCCTTAATTTAATATATACCTGTCATTTGCAGTTGATAACATCTTTTTAATATAAATGCCGCTATGCGGCGCCGATCCTTTCTTCGCATGTGAGAATCATACGGCTCTCTTATATGCCTTGTAGAGTAGTCCGCCTAAAAGTCCGCAGCATACGATCTCTCCGAGGCCCACCGTCACCATCAAATACCAGTAGCTATCCGGCGCCCCGTAAACATACTGCAATACCAGCGGCACTATTATCATGTTAGCCAGTATAGGAAAGACGGGGCCCAGCACAGTTTTTTTTCTTCCGATGTAATATGTCCCTAAAGCTCCGATCAGTGTAGCTATGGAGCCGAAGATTATATCCCAGAGCGCGCATCCGGTCAGAATGTTTGCCAGTACGCATCCTACAGCCAGCCCCGGTATAGCCTCTCTGTAGAACAGCGGCATACACGTCAGAGACTCCGATAGTCTGAATTGAATAGCTCCGCTTGCCAATCCGAAAATCTGGGATAAAAAAGTTAAAATAACGTAAAAGGCCGCAATAAGAGCAGCCCTTGTAAGATACAATGTTTTTTCTTTCATATTTGCTCCTTTAGTTTTGTTTATAGTGAGGAAGGTCTCGAACTCACTTTATTTTTTAGTCCGGCGATTCGGACTGAAAGCCGTGCTTGTCCCCTCTATTGCTGAGGCTGGCCTTCATCTCCCTTATATGCTATAAGAGCGGCAACGGCCACGGTTATAAGCAGAATAGGCAAAATTCTCTTTTTCATCTGTATACCCCCTGTTTGTCTTTTTTTAAAGTATAACACGTGTTGAATACCGGAGCAACGATTTATTTTAATTTTGCAAAAATGTCAGAATATCTTCATAAATTGTTTGCGCTTGTTTCTCATTTAGTATTTCATGTCTCAGACCAGGATACAGCTTGCCTCTGACATTATGGTATCCGACTTTTCTTAAAAAGTCTATGCTCTCCTTCCACGCTTTCTCACTGACTATTACAGGATCGTCTTCTCCTGCTATGAAAAATATAGGAAGGTTCTCATTCTTAAGAGCCCATCCTTCAGGCCGGTATATCTCTTTCATCAGGGTGAACAGGTTTCTGAATCCGTTGAGAGTGAAGGTAAAGCCGCAGTCCTCGTCTCCGTCATAATTCCTGACATTATTTTCATCGGCAGAAAGCCACGCGTTCTCCGATACGGGACTCTGTATATTTTTATTGTAGCTTCCGAAGGCCAGCTTTTGTATCAGCCTGCTCCTATATCTGTCCCCTTTGATGGCTTTCTGGATACGAACTATCAAGAGGGCAGCTCCCACCATGGGGTTCCTGCTGGGAGAGCCGCAGACGATCAACTTAGATATTTCATCATCGTACTTTTTTATGTATTTTCGGACTATCAGAGAACCCATGCTGTGCCCGAATAGATACACCGGCTTTCCCGGAAATCTTTTTTTCAGCTCTGTCGTTATCTGGTGGATATCCTCCACTACAAAGTCGGAAGTATCGTCGTAAAAATATCCACGATCTTCTTTCGCCCTTACGCTTTCTCCATGTCCTCTGTGATCGTTTATTGCAGAAGCGAATCCATTGGCGGCCAGATACTCCATCAGAGGATAATATCTTTCTTTGTGTTCTGCCATTCCGTGCGAAAACTGAACTACGCCTTTTATGCAGTCTTCATCTATAGCGCTCCCAGCAGACGACGGGCCGCTCCGGTTCCAGTCATCTGCTTCCGGCTGGTATATGGCTGCTCCCAGAGGAAGTCCATCGCAATTTGAATTTATTTTTATGTATTCTTTCTTCATTAAGTGCCTCCCCGCGGCAACGCCGCAAATTGCCGGCTCTGCTGCCGCAAATTGTTGGCTCTGCTACCGCAGAGCCGCATGCTGTATTTTCTTCGCCCTTTGTGCTGATTCTACAGCATTTTAGGAAGAAAAACAGCTTAAATGATGGTGAAAAGGCGGATATGCTGTAAATTCCGCTTTATTATTGCGATTCTACAACCATTTTAACAAATTCTATTGTAGAATTTGTGCTTTTCTCTGTAGAATACAGCATGCGCCGTTTTTCGCCGCAACAAGCGCGGCCGCGGCCGACCGTATTCTTTTAGAAATACGAAGTTTATGATACAATCTTCTCTCGAGCGTCAAAATCTTTGATTTCGCTAACGCCGTGAGGTTATTATACCGTAATCGCGGCAGCGGTGGTTCGATGAATCCTTCCGCTCGGCAATGCCGCTATCATGATCGATGGATTCATTATACCATGATTACCGGCCAATGGCGATTTGATATACTCTGCTCTTTAGCGATATCATGTAATCATTATATAATAATTTCTTGATTCAGTCCATCTTAGTCTTAATAGAAAAGTTGCATAATTTGTCATCGTTATACCTACGTCCACATAATTTTGAATATATATGTTTTTACCAGCTAATATGATTGATGTCTGTACTCAGGAAAGTTTACAATTTAAGATTGTACCTACCGGCCATCTTTATGATTCAGGTATGACTCATTTTTTTCTCAATGATTCTGTCCATCCACTTATAAGATGGAAAAGGCAAGTGACTTTGACTCCTATATTTCTGCTGGTGTGCCTCTCACGAGGCGCGACGGATATTGCACTGATAGAGGGAGTATCGCAGGTGCCATTTCTACTCACGCGCCTCTTGTGAGGCGCGACGATAGAACAGGTGCAGAGTGTTGAAGATGTCCTTCATTTCTACTCACGCGCCTCTCCTGCCCGTAGTGATAAAACAAATGCATTTCTACACACGCGCCTCTTGCGAGGCGCGACGCCAGCGTAACGCCCCATGTACGTTCTCTGACCAATTTCTACTCACGCGCCTCTTGCGAGGCGCGACGACATATGGAAAATATATGGCTGAGAAATATTCATTTCTACTCACGCGCCTCATGCGAGGCGCGACAAAAAGCGAAGGAGACAGAAAAATGGAGACGAAATTTCTACTCACGCGCCTCATGCGAGGCGCGACCTAAGACGTTGGCTGATGTCCAGAACAGTATTACGGATTTCTACTCACACGCCTCTTGCGAGGCGCGACTTTGATGATGAAACTACTGTTAGTAACATGTTGATTTCTACTCACACGCCTCTTGCGAGGCGCGACAATGATGTGTATGCCTTTAAAGGCGAATGCCCAATTTCTACTCACACGCCTCTTGCGAGGCGCGACGTGTCAATCCCATACCAAAACAGATGATACCTTTCACTTTCGCTTCTATACAATAACGTATAATGCCTTTGATATTTTCCTCAGTATCATTGATAAACGGAAGAATAGGAGAGAGCCATACAATCGTAGGAATGCCTGCTTCATGTAACTTTTTCAGAACAGCAACACGCTCTTTTGTCGTACTCACATACGGCTCAATTTTCCTGCATAAATCTTCATCGTAAGTGGTTAATGTCATTTGTATCACACATTTCGTTTTATCATTGATCGCTTTTAATAAATCTAAATCTTGTAATACTCGGTCCGATTTCGTTATCAATGTAAAACCGAATCCATATTGATTTGCTAAAGACAATGCTTTACGGACGTTACCCAACTGACTTTCAAGAGGAATGTAAGGGTCTGTCATAGAACCAGTACCCAGCATACATTTCGTTCGTTTTCTTTTTAAGGTATTCTCTAATAATTCAATCGCATTTTCTTTCACTTCAATATCTTCAAATTCGTGTTCTATATGATAGCATTTACTTCTTGAATCACAGTATATACAGCCATGAGAACAGCCCCGATATAGGTTCATTCCATTTGAAGAAGATAAAATCCTCTTTGCTTTTGCAAAGTGCATAAGCAATCTCCTATAATTGAAATTTCTTTTTTAGAAAAGTTTCATTCAAAAGATGATTTGTTTCATACGCACCATTATAAAAGACAGCCCAGTTATTGAAAATACAAGGAAGATTTTTGGCTTTCTCCAGTGTATCTACGGCAATCAGATTTAATGGTATGTTGTTCTTATCGCAGTATTCTTTTACCTGCTCAATACAATTCGGAATATAAGGACACTGTAAACCATAATAAATTGTCAGTTCTTTTTGGCTGATTTTCATTTGTTTTACACTTTCTGAAAAGTAAGGCTTTTCTCCGTTGAAAGACAACGCCAGCAATTCATATTCCGCACCAACGGTATCTACCACTTCAAAACCATTTTTAATTAAAAACTTCTTATCCGATAAAAACGGTTTTTTCTTTTTGGAACTAAGAACACAGACACCCGATTTTCCTTGTGCCTTTGCGTCATTGATACAATACTCAATAAGCGATTTTGCATATCCTTTTCCTTTAAAAGAACCCGATACCCAGATACAGTAAATATACAGATAATCATTGCCATGCACAGGAACCCAAGCTGTTTCCAGTGGAGCATATTCAATAAAAACCTTTCCTTTTGCGTCAAGTTTCCTAAAAACGTGTCCTTCAGCAATACGTTCTTTCAGCCATTGTTTTTTCGTAATCACACCTGCCTGATGTTTTTTATCAGAAATGGCACAACATAAATGTTCCTTATCTAAATTGTCAACCGTGATGTTTATAAATGTTTCAGTCATTATTTTCACTCCTTCATCTTATTCTCATCTATATTATACCAAATTAACCTTGACAACGTATGTCATGGTTTGTGTGTTTGACATATTTTATTCGCTTCTTTCCATACAATCTTCTTTAAGTATTCTGGTTCTATAATGCGGACATTTGAACCGAAAGAGAGAAGATAGCCGACCAGCCAATTATCCACGGGCATTATGGCAGAAACTATAAAGTCCCCATTATCGCACTGTTGAATTTCATCAGTTCCAAACTCGTCATATACTCGATAAGACATAGATTGAGGAAAAGCCAAGGTAATACATGGGTATTTGGCTTTTTGTTCTTCTTTTTCTTCTTGAGGAAACTCCATAGGCGTGAAAAATTCCTCTATTACATTTGCCCGTATAATGCGTGTCAATTTAAAGATACGGAAATCAGATTTATTCATACAATATGCTTTTATATACCAGTTTTTTGCTTTATATACTAACTTTAACGGACATATCGTTCTCTCATTGATTTTCCCATAAGTATTTGCATAAACAATGTTCATCATTTGATGTGAGAGAATTGCTCTCTTTAATGTTTGAAACAGAAGATTATCATGTGTTTCATTTCCCCAGCGTGAAAAATCAACTTCAAGCCAATTATCACTTGTTGTATTAAAAATTGCAGACAGCTTAGAGAGTGTGTCCGTATTTTGATTTTCTACCACAGATACACTTTTCAAGGCTGTCATAATATCCTCTTTTTCTTTATCAGATAAGAGTAATCTGTCCATAATATAATCATCATCATTTCTACTCACACGCCTCTTGCGAGGCGCGACCTTCAAGCTTGCTTGACGCTTTTTCTGCTGAATTTGAATTTCTACTCACGCGCCTCTTGCGAGGCGCGACATGACGCAGAGGCCGACGCCCTGAATCAGACGACGGATTTCTACTCACGCGCCTCTTGCGAGGCGCGACAGTATGGCCTCAAAAAATAATAATGCAATTTAAATTTCTACTCACGCGCCTCTTGCGAGGCGCGACGTGCGAAAAGGAGAAGAAAATGGATAAAATAATATTTAATTTCTACTCACGCGCCTCTTGCGAGGCGCGACAGAACTGCACTGCATCCAGTCCCATATTTAAAATATTTCTACTCACGCGCCTCTTGCGAGGCGCGACCAATGGTATATATTTATTCGGAATGAACTGCAGGATTTCTACTCACGCGCCTCTTGCGAGGCGCGACGCTCCCATCAGTGCCGTATTAAGCAGATCTTCTATTTCTACTCACGCGCCTCTTGCGAGGCGCGACTGAAGCTGAGGACTACGATATACGAAACGACTTCGATTTCTACTCACGCGCCTCTCGCGAGGCGCGACTTAATACTGGCGATGATGGTGATAATGATTTAGATTTCTACTCACGCGCCTCTCGCGAGGCGCGACTGCGATAGGCGAGAATTATTTGCTCCTCATCCGATTTCTACTCACGCGCCTCTCGCGAGGCGCGACGGCAGAGATTTCCGCCGTATAAAACCTACATATATATATTTCTACTCACGCGCCTCTTGCGAGGCGCGACTACCACTACAAAACCTTTCTTCCAAACACTATTATTTCTACTCACGCGCCTCTTGCGAGGCGCGACCAACGCCGTCTGATTCAAAAATAGTAGAAACCTATTTCTACTCACGCGCCTCTTGCGAGGCGCGACTATATTTACTTTACTTCTTCAAAACTACTTCACCATTTCTACTCACGCGCCTCTTGCGAGGCGCGACCGGAAAACATTATTTTGCCTTTTATGCTCATCGATTTCTACTCACGCGCCTCTTGCGAGGCGCGACTCCATTTCTTTCCGTGTCATTCAGACCAGAAATAATTTCTACTCACGCGCCTCTTGCGAGGCGCGACCGCTACAATTAGTAGTATGATAGCAGTTCCACACCATATATCGCCGGAGGCGGACTTTTTTCTCGTTTTTATCATATTTTTGAAATAAAAAATCGGATTTTGGGTTATTAAAGACTTCTTTTTCAGGCGAACCGTCCGCGAATATTGCATCACTTGACCTTCGCCGCAGTCACTAAATAATTATTACGCCTTCTGAATCATAAGTCTCCTTTGCTCCTATGTGTTCAATTCGCCTGTTCCAGTTGTTCCCAAGATAATAGAATCTTAAGCTGTCAGTCTCCTTGTCGATCAGGTCTATGAGTCTCTCCTTCAGCTTAAGAAACGCAGAGTAATCCAAATTAGCCTCAAAGACAGAATTTTGAACGCGCTGCGCATGATTCTGACATTCCTTTGCAACCTTACGCAGACGGCTTTTTCCTGCGCTGTCCATAGTGCTGACATCATAGCTTATAAGTACCATCATATTATCACCTACTTTTGCAGAAAAGGCGGATACTCTTCTATATCTCCCCGTACATATTTTGCCAGAAGATTGCTTTGGACATATGGCAAAAGTCCTATAGGAATCTTCTGTTTCAGATAAGGGTGCTGCATGTCGCTGCGCTTTCTTTCCTGCCACCTGGTTAAGACCTTTTTTCTTCCTTCATCATTCAGCCAGACGGCTCCGGATATATGTCTTTCAAAGTCTCTGTCGCCTATTATCTTTAGGTTCAAGATCGAAAGGACAAACCGCTCGGCCAAACATCTTGCTTCCTCCACCAAATCATAGGCCAATGAGGTTCTTCCGCTTCTGAGAGCATGGCAAAAGCCTATATAGCTGTCAAGTCCTACGGTTTCCAGAGCTGACGCATATTCGCTTGCCGACAGCGTATATACGAACGAAAGAAGCGCGTTCACAGGGTCGAGAGGCGGCCGCTTAGTTCGCAGCTCAAAGGTAAGCTGTACTTTGTTATTGGTTATAAGCTTATTGAATATTGAAAAGTAATTCTGCGCGCAATTACCTTCTATCCCTATCATTTCCTCTACGGACCCTGCGCTGAAAACTTTTTCTATTCCCTCTGACAGGACATTCAGCACTTCATTTATTTGTCTGTCTTCTCTCAAATGGCTGTTGTCATGCAGGGTTCTTTTTATTACCTGCCTGGTATTGCTGAATTTAGCCGCCATTGTATTCTGAGTGAGTAAAAGAGCGTTTTCCCTGAATTTGTCTATCTGCTGTACTCGCAAGAATACGTTTCCCTTGGTCTCTCCGCACACTTTAGCGAGGAATTTGCCCTGTGGAGAAATAAAATTTATAGGGATGAGCTTATTCACGCATTTACCCATCAGCGCAGGAGAACAACCCATGTAATTAAAACAAACGATATTCTCTATATTATCAAAGGGAATCCTCAGTTTTATCTCGCCGTCAAGCTTGCAGACTAAATTTTCCCCGTCGAGAGTCAGGTACATGTTTTCATTAGTTATATAGATGGTATTAAGAAGTTTTCTCATCTCTCACACACCTCATCTATTTCTCTGATGCTTGCCGCTACGCCTTTGAACTTTTTAATCTTCGGCATACAAAGGTCCTTCATCGAACATCCGCTGCATTTCTGTCCTTTCACGATGGCAGGAATAGTCCCATTCTTTAAATTCAGACGCATCTCCGATAATAATCTTTTTAGTTCAGAGTCATACTTTTCAAAGGTTTCTCTGAAATCAAGCTGGATTCTCTTTTTAGTGTCTGCATAGTAAATAGCAGCCCTGCTGTCTGTTTTAAAAACGTAGTCCACACATATCTTCTGAGCAAATATCTGCATAGCGTCTTCTTCTCTGAACAGCTTTTCTTTCGACATAGTCGGCTTGTACTCCACTATGCAGATATCGCTGCCTCTTATGTCTTCTGCCGCCTCATTTTCGCTGATCTCGAGACAGTCTGTTACGCCATAAAGATTGTATTCTTCCTTGTCATTGTATACGGGAACCGATGTATATACTTTCTTTCCCCTTAAAGTGTAAGAGCCGTCAGGATCGTGGACTCTCTCATGCATCAAATTAGCCTTTGTTACATAAATATTCTCGGCCCAGGCCCTGTCTATCTCTATCAGTCCCCACCTATGGGGACAATACATATAATGCTGAATAGACCTTATGGCAATCTCTGTGTTCATTACAGTTTCTCGATAAGTTCAACTCCGCCGGGCATCTGTCTGTCCACTGATATTTCATAATCACTGAAGGCTCTCGGCGAATCGCTGTTTTTCTGAGTTATTTCAATTTTATCGAATAATATATGAGACGGACAGTTTCCGAGAACGCAGTCGTGTTTAAACACGAACAGTTTTCTCATGCACATCTTGCCTCTGGCCGCGCTGTGGTCGTTCTCGAACATGTTTATTATGGCTTGCCACAGGAGTTCTACATCTTCATCGGAAAGCTTAGTCGTCTTCTGCGCCAGAGCCGCCGATATATATCCCTCCGCGCGATAAAGGCCGTACGGGATTATACTCTTTTTACCCATTTCCGTATTGCCCGTTTCCGCTCTATCCTCGGTAGTCCGAGCTTGTCTCGTTATAGTTACATCCTCGATAAAAACAGGCGAAGCGCTGCGGGCAAAATTTATCTGAACCGGTCCCCTTACTATTCCGCAAGGATCATTACCGGTAGACATGACTGCGCCGAAAGCTCTTACGTCGAAATAATTTCTGCACATATATTCGCACGCTCTCTTTACATCGTCTGCTTTCTTACCTTTTTGCCCTGTCTCCAACCCTTCGGTCTCATAGGCTTCCGTAAATTTTGTGTTGAGGGCTTTATCAGGTTTCACCAGAATGTTATAGCCTTCTTTGTCCGGCATTGCAAGTTCTATGTAATTTCTTATCTTTCTTTTAAGGCAAACGTCCGTTATGTAGCCGTAACCTGTCTCGGCGTCTACACGAGGAGCGTTTCCCGCGTCCGGATCTCCGTTAGGATTGCCGTTTTCAACGTCGAATATCATTACAAAATCATATCTGTTATCAATTGTCATAGTTTTTTCCTCCCTTTACTTATCTTCCTTTTTTCTCCAGAGTTCTCTTTCCTGCTGATAATATCCTATTATAAACTTGCCTTGCTCCGCCAGCGGCAGAGTAGCAGGGAACTCGCCCTCTAAATTGTCTGTGATTTCTCCGATAAGCTTATCATAGAAAATCTGGGCGCCCTCGCCGACTTTCTTCAAATGAGCCTGTGAAAGCTGCATGAGTCTCGGAAAAATAGTCGCGGGCTTTGACGCGGCCGACGCAAAGTATTTGTCTTTGATAGTAGAATTAAGATTACCCAGAGCATCCTTCTGCAATTTTTCCAACGCGGCGAATAGTCTTCCGCACAGATAAGCTTGTCCGTAATTTTCTCTGTCCAATGACACTTCCAATCCCTCCTCTTCGTTTCTTATTAAATATGCTTTTATTATACCTGCTCTTACATCATTGATATATTTATCGGTTTTTACTCTCCTGACTGCCGTTTCCAGCAGAGATACAGGATATTTGCTGCCATATATCACTGCTTCAAACAGCTTTGTAATCAAATCCGGATTCACTTTGTCGTTAGTGCTCTTAGGCGATACCAATTCTCCCTTTATCCTATAAAAAGGTATCATCTTTATATCTTCAGACGACTGCATATCACCTTGAAATTTCGCTATATTCCAGAGGATTTCTCCGAACTTCCTGCGCAGTATGAATTTTATGGATACTCGAGACGAGTTAGGCTTCATTCCCACCATATAGAAGTCCACTTTCTCATCGATAATGCCGTACTTATTTTTAAGTTCTCTCTCCGTTACCTCAAGGGATGCGCTTCTGTCCAGCAAATCTTTTAACATCGCCTGAGTCTGGTATTCATCAAACTTTTTTGACTTTCCCGTGAGCATGGCCATCAGTGAATCCTCAGCAGTATCGTCAAAGCTCATCGCCCAAAAGACGATGGTAATGTCGTCTAACGTCATCTTGTGCTCATTGCCTTTAAGCAGATAGTTCAGAGCCTCCGTATATTTGAGCATCGCCGTTTGAGATATGTTGCTGTTATATGACTGCTCATTTCCGTATGAATTTTCAGAAGCATTGTTAAACCCAATGAGAACGCTTCCCGTCGCCAGACCGCCGTAGATTCCTTTTATCTTACCATGTATTCTGGCTATTTCGGATACTTCTCCTGTAACCGAACATTGAGCTGTCCGGCTGCCGTCCTCATTCTCGTCGTTATCGCCGCAAAGGCTCTCCCACTTCTCTCCGATCAGTTTTTCATCCTGAAGCATATTTTCAGGTTGTCCCGACAAGCAGAACACAAATCCTGCATTGCTATAGTTTTTTCCTAATTCCAGTAAGAAACGATTGTCGCGCTGTTCTTCCGGATTCCACTTTGTCAGAAATTTTCTGTAAGCGTTAATTATGGGTGAGTCCATGTTTTCTATAAATTGCAGGTTTTTATCAGTAAAATCTTTATGAGATTTTTTTGCCTTACATGTCTTGTCATCAGGAGTAAATGTACCGTTGTCATAATTGAGCCCGAATATGTAAAGAGGTCTGTGCTCGATTATATTGGCGTCTATTCCCGGTTTCTCCGTCCTCTTAGGCATTATCATGTCCACAGGCACCTGTTTTTCTTTTATTTTCCCGTTTTTCTGCAAAGTTCGTTCGGTCCTCTGGCAGTCAATTATCTCGTCTATGTCCCCATCCTCCGTAAGCGCTATCTTATATTTGACCGCTACGGAAGAATAGCCGCTTTTTAGGACTTTTCCGCTTTTCTGGAGAATATCATAATAATCACATAGGGCTTTTATCAGCATTTTGTTTCCTCCCTATATTTCTTTACATCTATGACGCCGCCTATCATATGGGGCCTGTAATATTCTGTGGTAGCCTCGTCTGAGAATCTTGGATTTTCCCAGTCTCCGTTCTTAGGCCTTCCGCCGTCTTTAAAGTTTACTCTATAGCTCATAAATCCAAGATCATAATCGCCCATACCTAAAATCGAACTGCTTATCAGGTCCATGTCAAAATCTTCTACCAATTCTATTCTTTTAACCGGGAATTCACTGCAACCCAGACAAGGACTTCTGAACCATTGTCCGTTCTCCAGCCTCCGCTTTATGATATTGAAATGCTTTTTCTCCCCGTCCGACTCCTCATCATTCCTGATACCTGTAAGTTCAAAGTGAAACTCTATGCCATACTTTACATTTTTCAATACCATAGCGGCTCTCTGACTTCTGCACTCCGACGTATAGATAACAGGGTCTGCGCCTTTGCCGTTCATCTGACTTTTCATGGAACTCAGGGATACTTTTTCTTTCACCTCATTGCGCCTTATATTCACGAAATCTATAGGATTGAAGACGACAATCTTGTCGATTACGTATCTTATGGCCGGCTTCCAATATATGCTCTTCAGCATCCCTTCAAGGGCTCCCGGAGTCGGCGCGTCGTAGCTCACTCTTTCAACTTTGAACTCCGGTCTACCAAAATACGCGTAATCTCCTTCCACCATAATTTTAAATCCGTAACTCAATATAATCTCTCCCTTCTTCATTTGCTGCCGATACGTCAAGTTCATAAATAACAATCTTCGGGTTCAAATCGTATTCCTTCGCTTTCATTATAATACTTGGGATTGGTCAAACACCATATACCGCTGCCGTAATCCTCCACGACATGCTGTCTGAAGATGTCCTCAAACTCTTTACGGCTTACGGTACATACATACTGCTGCAATTTTCTCGCATTTATACCGCCTTTATATTTTAACTCCTCCGCCAGCTTTCGGCTCTTCTCATCCTGCAAAACCACTATAGACTCTGTGTAGCCGTCTATGAGCTTAAATTCCTCGGCGTACTGTTTAAAAGGTATGTTGTGTATGTCAGTACATCTGCTGCTCATGGCGTTTTTAGTTATGTCATATTCTTTCATGAAAAAGAGTCTGTCATAGTACTCTCTGATACATTGGCCGGAGTTTATATTGTCGTATTTTTCTATTATTCCCTTGGTCAGGTTGAATTTTTCATCTTTCGATATAGTCCTCGTTTCATCTTCAGACTTGAATATGTATGTACAGGCTCCTTGTCTTTTTCCCTCTCGGTTACATCTTCCTCCCGATTGAAGAATACTGTCCAGCCCTGTCAGTTCCCTGAACACCGTGCATACGTCCAGGTCAACGCCGGCCTCGATCAGGGAAGTAGAAATTACAGTTATCCGCTTTTCGTCGGGTACTCCTTCCATCGACGGGAACTCTTCTTCTATTGTCCTCAATTCTCCTTTAATTTTGTCAATCAACTGTTTTCTGTCACGCGAAGTTACATATGTTGACAGATGATATTTTTTTCCGCCGCATTTTCTATACAATTCCCTAGCCTTCTTTTTGCTGTTGACTATTATGAGGCTTGTAGGCGACTCCGAGGCTCTCTGCAAGAGTTCCTCGTCGCTTATATCTCCTATAAATTCATAGCGGCATTTTTCAAAAGAAGAAAAGCATTTTGTATCTTGCACCAAATCTAATATGCTGCTGCCGGAGAGGGCGTATTTCTCCAGCAACTTTTTAAAGTCGGGCATGGTCGCCGTCAGGAAGACGGCTTCGCTGCCAAGATATCTGGCGGTAAACGCTATGGATTGCAGACACGGCTGCAAATAATCCTGCGGCATGAGATGAGCTTCATCAAAAATCAAGATGCTGTCTGCTATATTGTGCATCTTTCTGAGTTTTCCCCTCTTGTTAGAATGGATAGATTCGAAGAACTGAACGGCGGTAGTAATTATAAACGGCGCGTCCCAGTTTTCCGCGGCGCTCTTAATCACTTTCTTATAATTTTCATCTATGTCTTCTCTGTCTTCATATGAAAAGGATGACTGGTGGCGCAGTATATCGGCGTCTTTTCCAAATATTTTTTCAAATTCACCCGCAGTCTGGTCGATTATGCTGTTGTAGGGAATGACGTATATAATGCGCTTTTTATTTCCTTTTATGGCCCTTTCGAGGGCAAATTTAACGCTGCAGAGAGTCTTGCCGCTTCCGGTAGGCATGTTCATCAGATATATATCGGCGTCTGTGTCCGTCTTTTCAAACACCTGCTGCTGAAGTACTTTTCTGGTTTTCTGCAAATCGGTCTCGCATATGAATGAATCCATTCTTTCATTTACTTTTTTCAGACATTCTTTAAAGTCGGCTTTTAAGTGTTCTTCACATCCGTTGCCGCAAAACTTCGCCGTATCTATAGAATCGGCGTCCGTAAGACACGAGAAGCAATATCTTGTTAAAAATGAAAACTTATCGACAAGCTGACGCTTATCATTTTGGCAGTCTTTTAATAAAAAAGCGCACAATTTATCAGCGTCCAATTGGGGCAAAGATATTTCTTCCCTGTACCTTTCGTAATCTTCAAAGCTCCTCTCCATTCTGCCATGAAGCGTAGCGGAAGAAGGGTCGTCTCCCTCAAACCCGCCGTCAGGCAGTCCCGAATGGTGTCCTGCGATGCAGTATTCCATCATAAGGTCGACAGGAGAAGGATATAGTTCTTCGGCGGCTATGGCTCCGCATGTGGAATGTTCTACTCTTATATTCTCCTGATTTATTCTCCGCTGAAATGACGGCTGGTATTTGCCTATATCGTGGAGCAACCCCATAGCCTCGGCAATTTCTTTCAGCTCCGGCATGGCAAAATCCCGGCATAGCCGGCCGGTATTCTCGCAATGCTCTTTAACCGTCTGTACTGCCCCTGTTTTTTCGTTTATATGCGCCTTATAGATATCCTTCATCTGCTTACCTCGCCAATTCTAAAGTCCGATTACTACTTCATGTTTGTGAATTCAATATATTATAAAACATCGTTATTTTCAAGACAAATTTACATATTTAATTGTCTGAATTTAAGCTCACAAAAAAGACAGGCTTTCACCTGTCTTTTGCATCAATCTGTTTTTCCGGAAAAAATACCGTTATATAAAGTCTTTTATCTGAATATTCGGATCTGATCTCTCCTCCCATTCTCTCGGTGAGAAGCTTGGCAATGGAAAGCCCAAGGCCTGTGGAATTTCTTCCTGTCTGCACCGTATAAAATCTGTCAAACAATCTGCCGGCAGCGACTGCGTCCAGATTTGCGGCTGTATTTGAGAATGTGACGGCTCCCTCATCATCCATATTCACGCAGAAATCTCCGTCACTGTACTTCAGAGCATTGCTGATTATATTGCTGAATATCCGATTTAGAGCATTAGGGTCAAGGAATCTTTCTACAGGTATATCAGTTATGGAAATCTCAGGATTCATGTTTCTCTGGCTCATGGCTCCGTAAAACGATACCAGACATTCTTCCAGCACTCTGCCTACATCAGTCTTTTCTCTAAAAGATTCCTGAGTAGACGTCACCACCGAATACTTAAAGAGTTCTTCTGTAAGCTGCTTCAGAGACTCCGTCCTGTTTTCTATCTGCTCAAGATATAAAGCCGCTTTGTCGCTGATCTTTTCATCATGGAGCAGCTGCAGATAGCCGCATATGGCAGTCAGCGGAGTCCTCAGATCGTGAGAGATATTAGTAACCGCGTCTTTAAGTTCTTTATCTCCCTGCTGAAATCTGTGGCGTTCATCTCTGAGCTTCGACAGCTGTATATTTATCTGAGACGCAAGTCTTCTCATAGACTTGTCCTGGTGGGAGATGCCGATGAGCGTATTTGTTTCAGAAGAGATCCTGTCCCTGAAAGCAGTTTCTATCTCATTCACATCTTTTTTCATCAGGAGCAGCTTGATAAAAAGAACCGCTATTATACATATCAGAACTCCTATCGATATCCACAACCAAATTTCCATAGACTCTCCTTATTTAAGGTCTTTTTTCTTGAAAAGCATCATTCCTATCGCAGTGACCACCACAGTCATCCCTGCCGAGTATATCATCAGTTCTCCCGGTTCCTGCGTAGTCATCTGGCCTATCTGAACCTGCTGATCTCCGGGAAGAAGTTTGTGGACGAATTCGTACGCTTCTCTCTGGGCGCCTTCCAGATACCGCGGATTTTTCGTAGCTTCAAATTCAATCAGTTCTCCCGAATCGTCGGTATACGAATATCCCTCATACATTTCAGGCGCCTCCAGCCTGGACTGGATATATTGTCCTGCAAACAGGGAAATAAAGGCAAATAAGATACATGATACGGCGACGACTGCTTTGTTCTGATTAAGCATGGCCAGCATGGTGAAAATCGAAGCAAAAGCTGTGCTCATCAAAAGAGCTGCGCCGGTATAAAGCAAGATGTATTTTATTTCTAAGGTGAAAGTTCCTATGAGCGGAATCCCGACAGCTACGTATACCAGCATAAACGCTGCGCACATAGCCAGACCTGCGACAATGCAGGTGATCAGGTTGGCAAGGTATATGGACGATCTCTTATGACCTACAACCACCTTGTTCCTTATAGTTCCGTCCCCGTATTCTATTCCCAGAAAAAGTCCGCAGAACGTTGACAGCACTATTCCTATGAACATTGCGAAAGTGAAAAGCTGTCCGTCTATCACCGGTTCAAAGGATGCGTACTTCTGCGCCTGAAAGTACTGACCTATGGGTCCTATAAGAGCCAGTATCACCATGAAAATCATGCAGCACCAGAAGATCTTTGACTTTTTTAAACGCATAAAGTTTGCCGATAACAATTTATTCATGGCTCTCACCTCCTACCAGACTTATAAAATAGCTTTCGAGACTCTCGTCCTTTTCATAGGCAGAAATAACTTCACACCTTTCTTCTGCTAATGCCATCACCAGTTTAGTGATATTTATCTGGTCGAAAATGTCTGCAGCAGTATCTGAAACTATGTTATATTCTATCTTCAGCCGGTCAAGAACTCTGGCGAAAGCTTCAGTATCCGATACCTCAACCCGCACGCATTTGCGGCAGGCCTCTTCCAGTTCCTGCGCGCTGATTTCTCTTACCATGCGGCCGCTGTCTATGAAACCGTAATGTGTGGCAAGTCGCGACAGCTCATCCAGTATATGGCTGGAAATAAGCACAGTTATCTGCCGCTGCTGATTAAGCTTGAGTATCAGTTCCCTTATCTCCACTATTCCCTGCGGGTCCAGGCCGTTTACAGGTTCGTCAAGTACCAGAAAGTCCGGATCGCCTGCCAGCGCTATGGCTATTGCCAGTCGCTGCCGCATTCCCAGGGAAAAATTCTTAGCTTTTTTCTTCCCCGTATCCTCAAGACCCACAAGCTTTAAAAGCTCATCGACGCCGTCATAGGAAGGCAGCCCGAGAACGCGGTACTGTTCTTTTATGTTTTCTTTTGCTGTCAAGTCTCCGTAGATAGACGGAGTCTCCACTACTGCTCCCATTCTCCTGCGGGCTTCGGTCATTTTTGCATCGCCGTTTTTACATCCGTAAAGAGAATAACCTCCTGACGTAGGCTCCTGAAGGCCGCATATTATCCTTATCAGCGTCGTCTTACCTGCTCCGTTTTTCCCTACGAAACCGTATATGGCTCCTTTGGGAACATTCATGGAAAGTCCGTTGAGGGCCTTGAAATTTTTATATGACTTATAAAGGCCATTGGCGGAAAGAATATATTCCATATTAAATACCTCCTTTATTTCTTATGGCCTTATATTAGATCATAAGTGTAAAGCCTGCGGTAAAGAAAACAGTAAAGAATCGGTAAAGAATTTACTCTTCTGATATTTTGAATCCTATTCCCCACACCGCCTCTATATATTCTCTGCCAGAAGCGTCTCTGAGTTTTTTTCTGAGGTTGCTCACATGTATTTTCAGAGAACTCTCTGTGCAGTCAGGCGTGTCTTCGCTTATCCTGTCCAGTATCACGGACTTCGCTATAACCTGTCCTGAGTTCTGCATCAGAAATTTCAGTATGGCATATTCGGTCTTCGTAAGTCTTATATGTTTATCGTCATATGTCACGTCGTGAGACATGGTATCCAATCTGAGCCTTCCCAGCTCGTAACTTGGGGCCGCAGACATTGGGCCCGACGTCCGCAGCTGAGCGGCTATTCTGGCCAATAGTTCTCTTATGTCAAAAGGCTTGGTTATATAATCAGAGGCGCCGGCCATCAGCATATTGACCTTATCGTCTGTATCTACCTTGGCGCTCATTATTATAACCGGAATACCTGAGATGTGAGGCAGAACTTCTTCTCCCGTAAGACCCGGCATCATCAAGTCCAGCAAAATGAGATCCGGGCGTTTTTCTGAAAGCAGGTACAAAGCTTCCGTACCTGAATAGGCTCTAATCACGCCGTATCCTTCTCTCCTCAGTACTTCCTCTATCATATCTCCGATATAAAGATCATCATCTATTATAGCTATCGTTTTCATACTCATCACCTTATATTTCTGATAATGTTTATTGCCCCGGCGTCATCTCACGCAGCAGCTATTATATCACACCGGGTATCTCCATTATATTGCTTTCCGCTTTTTCAATAAAAGATCAAGGGTTCCGGTAAGCTTCATAAAAATATCTCTTGCAAGCCGCAAGAGAATAGGTGGTGGACCCGAAGAGGATCGAACTCTCGACCTCTGCGTTGCGAACGCAGCGCTCTCCCAGCTGAGCTACGGGCCCGAATATACATTTTTCATATTGCCTTACGATTCTATCTCTTTTTTATTGCCAAGTCAAGACGTAAAATCCATTTAAATTCCCGAAAATTTCCCCTGAAAAGAGTCTTTTGCATCCTCTTACCCTCTAAAGAGCAATACAAGTAAGCGCTGACGCGGCTTGTCTCCCTGCCCTCGCCGACCTTCAATCTTTTTATTTTTCCCTATTATCGCTCTTTCGTCAGCTCTGCGAGATATTCCTCTCCCTTTCTGGTTATATGACACCCGGCTCTGCCATGTCCGAATACAATATAATTATTTTCATTAAGCCGCTTCAAAATATTTCTGAGACTGTATTCTGAAACGCCAAAACCCTCGTTGTGCAAAAGCTCAAGCAGCTTTCTCCTCCCCAGAGCAAAACGCTGTATAGCCTTTAAAATGAATTTTTCAAGCCTTATTTCCTCTGAGTTCAAGACCGATATATCAGTCATCGCAGTTGGAATTGAATTCGTATTGGTCTTGGCATATTCGTCATAAAGGTATTCGGGCAGAAAGGATATATCCATAACGTCGTCGCAAATGTTTACCATGTATTCTATACAATTTCGCAGCTCTCTTATATTGCCCTCCCACTGATAGCTTTTGAAAAATCTCATGAGTTCATCCGATATCCTGATATCTTTTCCCTCCTTCCTCATGAAAAAATTTATCAGGTGCGGGAGGTCGTCTACTCTGTCTCTGAGCGGCGGTATATTTACCATGAGGGTATTGAGCCTGTAATACAAGTCAAGCCTGAAAGATCCCTCCTCAACCAATAGTTTGAGGTTCCGGTTAGTGGCAGCTATAATTTTAGTATCTATTTTTATAATCTCATCGCCTCCGACTCGCATGATTTCATTTTCTTCCAGCACCCTCAGCAGCTTGGCCTGAGTTTCCGGCGTGATTTCTCCGATCTCGTCAAGAAACAGCGTTCCTTTATTAGCAGTCTGAAACAGGCCTATCTTACCTCCTTTTTTTGCCCCCGTAAACGCACCTTCCTCATATCCGAACAATTCACTTTCCAAAAGGGTAGCCGGAATAGTAGCGCAGTTTAGCGCAACGAAGGGGAATTTGCTTCTTACTAGACGCATTATGAATCGAATGGGCGAAAAGCTCTTTTCCTGTGCCGCTTTCCCCTATAATGAGCGTAGGCTTATCTATTTGCGCAAGCTTTTTACAGCGTTCTATGACAAGATCCATGATGTTGCTTTCATGGATAATATTATCGAAGGTGTATTTTGCCACATGCCCTTTTTTGATTATCTGTTTTTGGAAGGTGGATTCAAGGGCGTGTATTTCGGTAACATCCTTGAACAATAGCATGAAAATGCTATACGTAGCGTCGGATTTGTTTATCTTTTCTTTAGAAAACAGAAAAAATCTGTTTTTACCCGGGGTCTCTATCAGCATATTGGTCATATAGCCGTCCTGCGTTATATATTGAAGCAGATGTGAAAGCTCCGGTATATCGCTGACACTAAGGTGAGAAATGCTTCGACCGATTTTGAACATTGAAAGGAACTGATTATTGCAGTTGATTATGTTATATGTCTCGTCAACGATGACTATGCCGTATTCTATGCAGTTGGTAATGGTTCTGAGCTGGGCGTTGGCCATGGCCGAGTTATCGAAAAAATATGATTTATAATCCTCAGGAATACTCAGCATCGAACCATGGCGAATGATACGGGCTTCTATTTCGTCACACATTATATCTGCCGATACCGCCACGTCTACTATAGTGGCCACGGCTATGGACAGCGAGCCTATGTCAAAATAAATCGGTATACCGTCCGGAGCGCAGTTTGTGTCCCTGTTTACGATGGCAATGTCCATCGTCTTGTTTATCAAATTTTTGTTATTTTCGTAATTTATATACAGGTTGAGATTATTCACCCCGAGTTCGTAGAGAGTAAACGCCGCCTGATGGGCGTCGGAATAGTATTTAAAGCACACGAGAGCTTCCGTTCCGACGGGGAACCGCTTCAGAGCTTCAACGAGTTCCCTTTTGAAGGTAAAATTCATATTTATTATTTTGCTGTCCTTTTTAAGGTATTGCCGCGCTTGAGGAAGCGAGTACGGATTTGTGAGAAGTATAATATCCGCTGTCCTGATCATATCCTCTCCGACTCTGTTCTGCTCCGCCTCATAGCAGTATTCTATTTGAAGATAACCTGAAAATATCCTCTTCAGCTCCCTGATATAATTGACGTTGCTCTCTACATCTTTTCCTACGAAAAGCAAAGTCTTCATCCCAAAACCTCCCGAAAACGCTTCAAAAAACACTTTAAAAGAATGTATTTTTTTGATTTTAACAAAACTTCATTGAAAAATCAACATAAATATCACTTCATCCCACTAATATTCCCATAAATCCCACAGTGAAACGACACATTCCCACAATATGAGTAAAAACAAGGGTTTCTTGATAAAAAGCTAACGAGTCGTCAATTTGGCACGGATTATGCAGTACCAATTTGCGTAACAATAATTCGCGAATTAAAAAAATAAACACCCTATAACACAGGAGGAATCCAACATGAGCAACAATTCTGAAAGGAAAATTGTAAAACCATGGCAAGCTGTCGCAATGCTGCTTGTAGGAATCGCAATAATTATTATCGGATTATTGATATTCAAACTCAATAATCGTATAGTTTTAGCCCTCGACGGCGTCGTAATGTGCGTTATGGCCGTATGTTTCGGCATAAAGTACAACGACCTCCAGGCGGGAATTAAAGAAACAATATCGTCAATGCTCGTAGCGATACTTATCCTTTTAGCCGTAGGCGTTCTGGTAGCTACATGGATGATATCGGGAACAGTACCTATCATGATCTATTACGGTATGAAACTTTTAACACCTAAGCTGTTTTTGCCTATAGTGTGTCTGCTCTGCACATTTATGTCGACGCTGGCAGGTACTTCGTGGGGAACTCTGGCTACAGTAGGCGTAGCATGTATGGGTGTTGCCGAAGGTCTCGGCATACCTCTTGAGGTTACTGCCGGAGCGATATGCGTAGGCGCCTTCTTCGGAGATAAAGTGTCCCCTCTGTCCGACTCTCCTGTAATCACCGCATCCGTAACAGATGTGGATATGATAACGGGAATCAAGCACTCTCTGATTACAACTTTACCAGCTTGGGCAATTTCACTTATATTCTTCTTTTTCTATGGAATGCGTTTCGACAACGGAAACGTAGACGGAGATACATACAACGAGATAATCGGAACCGTAAGCGAAATCTTCAACTTCAATATATTAATGTTAGTGCCTGTAGTTGTGGTTATCGTTCTTATAGTAATGAAAAAGCCTACAATTCCTACATTCGTAGCAGGAGCCGCCATAGCTATACTTGTAGCCATGATTACTCAGGGAGCTTCGTTAACTGAATGTATCACAGTAATGTACAGTGGATATGCCGGAGAATCCGGATCTGAAATCGTAGACTCCATGCTCAACAGAGGCGGAATGTCTAGCATGCTCAGCACGATATTGATCCTGATGGCAGCCGGAATCTTCGGAGGCCCTCTGCGTACCGCGGGTGTCATAGACGTTCTGCTTGACTTCACCAAGAAATTTGCCAAGACTTCGAGAACTATGGCCTTTACCACTATGCTTTTCCATGCTGTATTCTTCACCATTACAGGCGCTTATTACGTAAGCTATCCTGTAGTAGGAGGAATGGTAAAGGATCTGTATCCTGCTTACGGCTTAGATAAGAAGAACCTTATGAGAGAGATGCTTGATACAGGAACGGGCTTCGCTCCGTTAGTACCTTGGTCGACAACCGGTTCATACACCGCTACTACCTTGGGCGTAAGCAATATGTCATTCGCACTTTATGCGCCTATGCTCTGGCTTTCGATCATCTTCTCGGCAATTATAGCTCTGACGGGAATCGGCCTTGCCAAGCTTAAAGATGGTTCCAAGGGCAAAGAACCTGCGCAGGTCTGATAAATAAAAAGAAAAGAGGAAAATATTATGGATAAGACAGAAAAACTTTATCATGACTTAATCCGCATCAACAGCGTAAGCGGAAACGAAAAGGAAATCGTTTATTTCATAGGCAGTAAGCTTGAAGAAATGGGACTTAAGCCTCATTACTCACAATACAAAGATATGGAAAACTGCGTTTCTGTATCGACCAGCATCGACAGCGGCAAGCCCGGCAAAAAAATGCTTCTTATAGGTCATATCGACACCGTAGCCTTCGGCGAGGGCTGGGAAACCGATCCGCTCACTCCTACGGTAATCGGAGATCGTACTTATGCCAGAGGCGCAATGGATATGAAGGGCGGAGACACCGCCATCCTTGAGACGCTTGAATACTTTACCCAGCATAAGGACGAATTTACAGGCGAAATTATCGCAGCCTTCGTAGCCGACGAAGAAGTTCTTTCAAGAGGAACTTACCAGCTCGCTTCAGAAGGTCTCACAGCTGACTGGGCTATCATGGCTGAATGTCGCTTCGATAATATCGCTGTCGGCTTCCGCGGAAGATATACTATCGACGTTACCGTTCACGGAAAAGCTGTTCATACAAAGTATTATCCTGAAGAAGGCGAAAACGCCATCATCACAGCCGGAAAGCTGGCTGCAGAAATTGAAAAGCTTCCTACTCTGCAGCATCCTAAGCTCAAACACGGAACCTGGTGCATACGCCACATAGAAGGCGGAAACCCGAACGCTCTGATAGTTCCTGACAGTTGCTACATGCTGGTAGAACGCTTCACCGTACCGGGAGAATCTTATGAGACCTGTGAAAAGCAGCTCAAGGATCTGGTTAAGAAGATGGGTATAGAGGACAAGGTTGATATCAGGCTTCGTCCGAGAGATCTCCCTTATATGGAACCGTTCTCGATTCCTGAGGATATGGATCTTGTACAGACTATCAGAGGTCACTACAAGGACGTAGTCGGCGAAGATCTTCCATGCGCTTACGACCTGTCAGTATGCGACTCCAACATTCTGGCAGGAAGCCTCGGAATTCCTACGGTAACCTTCGGACCGTCAGGCGGAAATATGCATATGGCTAACGAATACGGATATCTGAGCCACGTGCTGGCCTGCAAGGAAATCTACATCAGAACCGTAAAGGATATGATGAAATAGAGACTGTATCTTATACATTAACAATAATCTTACGTCGGCTATACAGGGGCATTTAATATGTCCCTGTATGGCTTTAATAAACAAACTCATAGTTTATTTTGGAGGTATCACCGTGGTAACAACAGTGCTTTCATTTTTGCCTATCATAACCTTATTGGTATGTTTGCTTATGCTAAAAATGTCGGCCAGCAAGTCCGGAGCTATTTCGTTTCTTGTGGCTCTTATCATATGCATCTTTATTTTCAGGCCGGATCTGTTCGGACTTTCGGTCATGCTGAGCAAGGGTTTCGGCTTGGCTGTATTCGTAATCTTCATTATATGGGGCGCTATGTTCTTATACAATTTAGTCAACGAGGTAGGCGCTCTGAATGTTATAAATAAGAACATAAGTATACTGATCGACGATAAATACGTTCAATTTCTGTTTCTCGCATGGGTTTTCGCACCTTTCCTTCAGGGAATAGCAGGCTTTGGCGTCCCCGTTATAGTAGTCACGCCTATACTTATAGCCATGGGGTTTGATCCTGTGGTTTCAGCAGCCGGCGTGCTTCTCGGACATTGCTGGTCCATCAGCTTCGGTTCAATGGGCTCATCCATCTATGCCATAGATATGGTGACTAAGACAGCCGGAAAAGAAATCGTTCCTTATATGGCGATTTACGGCATTTTGGCTATGCTGATAATGGGAATGGCCGTGTCCTTCGTTTACGGAGGCAAGAAATATTTGTCTAAGGGCCTTCCCTACGTGATTATCACCTCATGCGTCATGGGCGCTGTACTTTATCTGCTCGCTCGCCTTCAGATGTTTTCCGTTATCGGCCTTATGACTGGTATTTCCGGCCTTATCACCCTGTTCGCTTTATATAAAATAAAGAACAGGAAAAACGGCGGATCGGTTAAATTGTATTCAGACAAGCTTTCGTTAGTAGAAAGTCTGCTACCATATATTTTAATAGTATTATTCTCTATCACATTTTTCATACTCGGACCAAAATGGGCCATCACCTTGGATTTCCCCGGTTATACGAGTCTTTCCGGTGTTGAAATTGCAGCCGAAGAGGGTTATGTTACATTTAACCTGCTCAAATTTCCGTTCAGCATAATTTTGATATCATCGCTCCTGAGCATGATAGTATACAGAAAGAGAAAATGTATAGACGGAGAAGTGTTCAAAAAGGTAATTTCCAACACTGTCAAAAAATGTGTTCCGACCAGTATCACCTTGGTGTTCCTGCTGTGCATGGCGCAAATAATGATGGACAGCGGTATGATAAGCAGCATCGCCAATCTGCTCGTTTTAATTGCCGCAAGCGTTTATCCGGCAGTATCTCCGTTTATAGGACTTTTAGGAGCGTTTATTACCGGAAGCAATACTAATTCCAACGTACTCTTCGGCAATTTGCAGGAGGTGGCGGCTACGGCTCTCTCCCTGAGTCCCGCTGTAATGTGCGCCGTTCAATCCATCGGAGCTTCTGTAGGCTGCGCTATAGGGCCTACCACAGTTTCGCTGGGAAGTACCTCTGCGCAAATTATAGGTCAGGAGTCAAAAATATATAAGCTGACTCTGCTGCCTGTAATAGTCGCCGCTCTGGTGCTGGGAATCGCTAATATGATAATTCTGTATATCTTTTAGGAGGTGGCGCTTTGAAAAAGAATTTAATCTCTGTCGCATTGCTGGTTTCGTTTATATTGCTGTACGCTGAGTGCAGTCTTAAAACCGCTTTGCCGGCCGTCTTAGGTATAGGTATTTTGTGCCTCAGTGCGGTAGCGACCATAATAATAAAAAAATAAAACCGAGATACATCCCGGTTTCAGGCCACAGACAAAGATCACTGCATTTGAATACAATGCAATGGGCTTTGTCTTTCCTTTATGGCTGAAAGATGCGTCTTTTCGCCTTCTTGCCACAAAAGCTTCCATACGTCTTTGCCACCGCAGCGCTCTCCCAGCTGAGCTACGGGCCCTCGGCTATATTTTTAAGACTTTTAAATCTATTCTTCTTCTAAAGGCAGGATTCAAACAAAGAAGCTGAAACTTTGTTTATTGAAAAAACATCTGCGATAGTTTATACTTTTGATAAGATTTAAGGAGGATAAAAAATGATAAATACTATAAATATAGTCCCAAGATATGCCGAAACAGATAAGATGGGAATAGTTCATCACTCCGTGTACGCCATCTGGTACGAACTTGCCCGGACTGAATATTTCAATAAGATCGGTCTCAGATATGATGAAATAGAAGAATCCGGCATCATCACGCCTCTGGTAGAACTGAACTGCAAATATAAGCTCCCTGCATATTACAATCAAGAAGTTTCTGTAGAAACTAAACTTATAAAGCTAACTCCCGCAAAGTTCGTCCTTCAATATGACGTATACGACAAAGACGGAAAACATCTGAATGTTGGGACAACCACCCTGGCATGGGCTGATGCAGAGACTTTCAAGATTCTCAATCTAAAACGGTCATATCCAGCCCTATATTCCAAACTCCTGCAATTGCTGGAAGAATAAAAGCAGCTTTCTGTCCTTCGGCAGATTACACAGATATTTAAAGACATTCTATACTGAACCGGCCTTGCAGCAATTCGAGTCTGCAAGGCCGATCAACATAGAGGACTCATCTTCTGTCTTAGCCCTCCCAGGAAGACCAGTTCTCATTTCTGACAGGCTGTATCATATATTTGACCATTTCAGAATACTCTCCTCCATCTGCGGCCTCATCTATAAGCTCCCTCACAGCCCGTGCTTCATCCTCCCTCATATCGTACTTTAGATCTGTCAGGTTACTCTTTAACCTTCCTCTGTAGGTCACTCCGTTCTCATCTATGACGATACACTCAAGAGCCGCCGTCCTGATCTTCAATCCGGGATCGCCTATCAGTAAATTCTGAGTCAATGCTGCCTTTCCGTCTTTCGCAGTGACTGCCAATCCCGTGTCAATGCCATATTGATATCTGGCCGTCGAATTCCCTTTATAGATCATCTCATCATCAAAAAACACTTTATCAGCATCATCGCCTATCTCTCCACTGTATATGATTTCATACGGATTCTCCTGGTCTTCTGTCCTTGCAAGAACTGCGACATAACCTTCATGGTTTGTCACCGCCAGACTTCCGTCGCTGCCCCAGGCATACGTCATTTTTTCGGCCGCCGGAAACAGTTCGATCGGCCCCGGCGACGTCCAGCTGTCTGCGTCAACCAAGTCTGCGAAGTAAGATCCGTCCCTGACTGAAAAAACAGCTAAATATCTGTGGTCATCCGATAAGCTCATCTCCACATATTCGGCTTCCTCATCCAGCGGATAGACCATCTTCAGTTCCTCCATGACAGGCTCGGGATGAGCTCCGGTCCAGCTCCTTGGGCTCTCAGATATGGTCTGGTTGGCTATTACTACAAAGGGTAGCTCATATACTCCATAGCCTCCGTCAATTTGCGAAACGTCTACGGCAGCGCCTTTCACCGTCTTATTGTTGACAGTAAACAGCATCCTGTTTTTCAGATTATATGCTGAGGCAGTTTTTTCATCATTAGAATTATCCGCTTCACTGTCCTCTTCATCCTGTCCGTCGGCCTCGTATGAAAGTCCCTCCAACAGGTCAGGATGGAACCATTTCTTTCCGTCCTTGATATTCTCCTCCTGAAGAACTATTATAGGGTCAAACTCATAATAGTCTTCTCCTTCGCCTAAAGGCTTTTCTATCTCTGTATCGTAGCCCAGAGATTTCTTGTAGTCATAGTTCTCTTTTTTAGAAACTTTATATTCCTGATATTCGTTATCTATGACAGGGATCTTGAATATGTCGTTAAAAGCCGTGTATAACTCTACATCGTCATCATAGGCGGTGACGCCTTCCGAATCGAGCATATTTCTTTCGTCATAAACTTTAAGCCCCATCAATGCGTTGTCTGAATCATATATCTTGGTGCCGAACTGAAACTGAAAACTCACAGGATAAAAATCCAGATAATCCTTGAGCCTTATCTTTCCTTCTTCCTCAGATCCGCTATCCATGACCTTTCCTTGTATCTCGTCGTAGAAAGCCTGAATCTCTTTCTCCTGCAGTCCTTTCAGATTTCCATATTTCAGCTGAGTATAGTAAGGAACCTGGGACCACCCCGTGAAACGAATGTCGTCGTAAACGCAGGTATCGGTCTTCTTTGCCATTTCACCTCTTTTAAAATATGATTTTGTCTCATCACTGCTGTAGTCAAAACTGTTTATCCAATGAAGGTTATCCATGGAATCAGCCCTGAAACCTACCGCCAGTCCGTCAGCCGTATCCCTGTCCCCCGCAATGGTTTCCTCCGTAAGCACGACGCCGCCGATCTGGCTGTCCACGAAGATCCAGCCGTAAACAGTAATCCCGACCGAAAGAACCGCCGCCGTCACAAATATGATAACAGATTTTTTCATCATGACTAGCCTCTCCTTTTATATTTATACTATTTCTCTCAGCGTTATTTCATCTGGTCTACAGCTTTTTTGATCCTATCCTGCCTGTAGTTATATTTTTCTTTTACGATCTCAATCAGTGATTTTCCGGAGGCTTCTATGTCGGCTACGCTCAGGTCGTCTATGATTTCACTTTTTCTTATGAGTATGGCTCTTGTGATATAGTCTGCGATTTCTTCAATCAGATGAGTAGAGATGATCACCGTTTCATCTTTATTCAATACGCTCACCAGAACCTCATAAAAGTCTTCCCTGTTGAACACATCGTTGCCGGCAAAAGGTTCATCCATGAATACATAATCGGCTCCCTGGCTTATGGCTAATACAACTTCAAACTGATTTTGCTGCCCCAAACTGAATTCACTTATCTTCTTTCTGGTAGGAAGTTCGAAGAATTCCATCAGGGCGTCGTATCTCTTTTCATTGAACATCGGGAAGTGCATCTTATAAAACCATTTATGATCGTCTGCAGTAATAGATGGAAAGAAGGAGTGGTCTCCTGTAGCAAAAGACAATCTGGATATATTGCTCTGATCTATCTTTTTTCCGTCCAGCGTTATTTCGCCCTCGAAAGTCAGAAATCCCATTATACATTTCATCAAGGTAGTCTTGCCTGCTCCGTTAGAGCCAAAGAGACCTATTATCTGCCCTCTGGGGATTTGAATATTGCAGCCGGAAAGGGCAACCTTTTCTTTATACTTCTTAGATACATTTTTGACCTCAATCATCTTACGCCCTCCTAAAATGGTAAAATATGCGCCATATAATCAGCATGAAGCGCAATCTCCGGTGTTGCGACTAAATACACACATAAATCGATCACTATATTCACGATCATTATCATCGCTACGCAGCAGCCTTGTATTATCGGCGCTACCCAAATTGTCTTCAGGTATTCCTTTCTGTCAGGCAACCTCTTCATTACATATACGCTCTTTGTCTTTTTATTATAATATTCGTAGTTCCAGTACGCCTGGAGGAAAACTACCATCAGTATTCCGATAATGTATCCGTAATAGGAATGTTCCTGCAGTTCCCAGAAGTAAGGCATTTCAACTCCGGAAGCTATCGATATGCCCTTTATGCTGGTATCTATCTCTTTTAAATGAGTGATGAATTTGAAATAAAAGATAAGATGTGCTGCGATACCTATGAAAATCCATGCTCCGAATAAGGTGTTTGCCCTTTCCAGATTTATACCAAGAGGCATGAATCTGCGCCTGATACGGCCCAAATCGATCTTCCTGACGCCTTTTTTCTCTGCGCTGTCTGTCTCTCTGCCGTATAACTGCTGAACGGATTTTTCAGGAGACTCTATACCGTAAACTTCCACGAGGCTGTTCACCTCAGGCGCATAAACACTGTCATCGAATTCAAAGTCATCCATATCCATAATGCCTGCATATTGGTTGGCCTTAAAAGGATCCCCCTTAGGGCGTTTTTCCCTGAAGATCACATCTCCAAAGGAAATAGCAGCATAGACAACAATTATTATCGTAGCCAAAAATATGTAAGTGTCTTCAAGGATATTGATCCAGACGAGAAACATGGGAACCAGTACCAATATCACCCCCGCCGACGGTCTTCCGTTGTGCCAGCTCAAATAACATGACTTGGCGCACTCCCCTGCCAAAGCTAATACGGAAGCTATGTCAAAGATTATCAGCGCAGGATGCGCAATAGGAATCAACGCATGCCCTATATCGGTCCTCAAAAGGCCAAGGGCAAGCTTAGTATCTATCCCGGCGGCTCCCGCCATAGTCAGCCCCACCTTTCCGATCACATATAAGGACGCTATCGCAAGGCCCCAGAGTATCAGAATCACGGCAAGATAGTAAACAAAGACAGTAAGATAAGATGAAACCGGCGAAAGCCGCAGTCTTCTTATCGTATATCCGGTAGTCGCATGGGTCGCTTTCAAAGCTTTTCTCCCATTCAGTGAATTAGCCACGGACATCAGTCCAAGCAGGTTCACTGCGATAAACATTATGACGGCCCACACCCCGCCAAAAGCTCGTTCCATGAGCATCTCAGAACCTGCCTCATTAGGATCGCCGATCCGCAATAAGAAAATTGCCAGAAAGCTCAGCGGAATGACGCCCAGAACAAGTAAGATCTTTTTATAGCTCGCCCTGTTATACAGGAAAACCAAAGATAAATATTTGGTCAATTAGAGTACCTCCCTCCCCTACCGGTGATGATGTTATTTATTTATATATATTAAAGCCGGAGCAAAGCTCCGGGCAAGTTCGCTTACCTTTCGCCCGAAGAGCCGTCAGGCGATTTACTGTCAAAGCAGACGTCTCAGGTGCCAGGGGGTGAAGCGAAGAGCTATCACTTGCCTTTTGCCCCGCAGGCAAAGCAAGCGACGGAGCAAAACAGTCATCTCAAGTAGCTTCAGGCGGCAGGAAAGTCGCATCCGGTGAAACAGACACCGGTATAGTTTTGCGCTTCAGGGGTCTGACATGGAATTATTACTTACCGTCAAAAGTCTGAGAGGAAGCCTTCCACTTGTGGAAGAAAGGAGATCTCAGCATTTGTTAAAATAATTATGCCCCCCCCCACAAATTTTTGTCAACATAATATTCTGATGTACATTGTATACATTGTTAAAACAATGTCATCTCTGTCTTCGCCTGCCTGTACCTCTAAAAGCAAAGACTAAAATGAACGCTTTTGGGAAAGGGTGGTGTGCAAGTCACAAGTCCCAGTTTTTTCTAAAATCGAAGGCTTTGCGAGAGTTTTTGACGGCTCGTTCTCGGTAAAACGAAATTTAAGGCTGTTTACGGGACTATTTAGGCAAAAAATAGTGAGAAATAAGCCGTCAGCCGCCCTTGACCTCTATGTTATGGTCAAAAACTCCCGCAAAGCCTCTGTATTTTAAGAAAGCCGAGAGTTGAAAAGAAAAAATTCTCGGAAAGAAGCAAAAAAGGCTCAGTACCGAGAATGACGATACATCTGAGCGTTTTCACTTAACGTTATAAAGGTTTACAGCAAACTGATGCTCTGTCTTCGGCTTACGCCTCGCCATCGGCCGGGCCAGGGCTTCAGCGAGAGCTTCTCACTCGCTACGCGAGTCCGACTCTCTCTTTTCTATCTGTGAAAACAAAAATAGGCCTATCGGCCTATTTTTATTTTCATGGTGGAGATGGCCGTAGAGAGCCACGGAGCTTCGCTCCTGCTCTCCTGGCATGAGACCTGCCTCGGCTCTGTCTTCGGCTTGCGCCTCGCCATCGGCCGGGCTAGGGCTTCAGCGAGAGCTTCTCACTCGCTACGCGAGTCCGACTCTCTCTTTTCTATCTGTGAAAACAAAAATAGGCCTATCGGCCTATTTTTATTTTCATGGTGGAGATGGC
>ERZ773183.468-NODE-468-length-47652-cov-27.452087_pt1 | contig 47652 bp, 23 predicted proteins | sample MGYA00580532_ERZ773183 | MGnify/ENA primary metagenome ERZ773183 (study PRJEB29015, sample SAMEA2737791) | human gut metagenome | biome: human gut; feature: human-associated habitat; material: faeces | place: China | collected 2012 ...
CCTTGTTGACTTCCTCTTCCTGGGTGGTACCGGTCTGCACAGCCACCTTCACGCCGCACAGGTTCGAGGAGTCGACCTTGTTCGGGTTGCCCTTCTGCACCACGAACGTGGAACCGGCCTTGAAGTAGGTGACGAAGTCGACGGCCTCCATGCGTTCCTTGGTCACGGTGAAGGAGGAGATGCCGATGTCGTACTTGGAGCCGACGGACGGGATAATCGAATCGAACGTGGAGGAGACGGTGTTTTCCTTCAGTCCGAACACTGCGGCCAGCGCCTTGGACAGGTCGACGTCGAAGCCGACCGGGGTCTTGCCGTCCTCGGCCAGGAACTCGGCCGGGGCATAGGAAGTATCGGTGCCGACGGTCAGCGTGCCGTCGCCGGCCACGGAATCGGGCAGCAGTGCGGCGATCTCGTCGTCCTTCTGGATGCTGCTGGTGTCGAAGCCTTGAATCGAAGTGCTGGACGAGTCCTTGGATGAATCGCCGCTCTTGGATGCGGTGTCGGTGCCGTCAGTCGTGCCACAGGCCGCCACGGCGATCAGCATGGCCGCGCTCAGGGCGGCGGCCGCAGCGGATTGTATTCCCTTGCTTAGAGACATTGGATTTCCTCTCTCCGGATAGTCAGCTGGGCGGGTATGTTTCCCAGATGGTTCCAGAGCGTAGGAGTGCAATGCTACGGAAGCGTTAATCGTGGGCGAAATGGCCCACAACGCGGACATCCTACTCTTGGCTCCCCTCCGGAGGGGAGCCAAGGGGCGGGACTAGTGGCGCATGTTGGCGTAGCGCATGGCGCGTAGGGCTTCACGCTTGTCCTGCTCTTCGCGCAGGGCCTGGCGTTTGTCGAATTCCTTCTTGCCTCGGGCCAGTGCGATCTCCGCCTTGACGCGACCGTCCTTGAAGTACAGGCTCAGCGGCACAATCGTGTATCCCTTGGCCTCGATGCCGCGGGCGAGCTTGGTGATCTGCAATCGGTGCAGCAGCAACTTGCGCTTGCGCTTGGGCGCATGGTTGTTCCATGTGCCGTTCAGGTATTCGGGGATGTTCGCGCCCTCCAGCCACATCTCGCCGCGGCGGTCGATGGAGATGAACGCCTCGGACAGCGATGCGCGGCCTTCGCGCAACGACTTGACCTCGGTGCCGGTCAGGGCCAGCCCTGCCTCGTACTTGTCTTCGATGGCATAGTCATGCCGGGCCTTCTTGTTCTGGACGATGAGTTTCTCACCGGTTTCCTTGGGCATGTCTCCTCCTTTCGTGGGCAATAACTCGTGGGTAGCAACTCGTGGGTAGCAACGCAACATCCGACGATATCACGGACCGGCCTCGAATACGAAAAAGGGTTCCTCTTCAAGAGGAACCCTTCAACCGTATATATCGGCCGAACCAACCGATCAGTGGACGAACCAGTACTGACCCAAATTGGTCAGCGTGCGGTAGTGCATGTTCCACGGACCACCCCAGTTCATTTCGGAGATCTGGAAGGTGCCGTCGCCGTATACGGCCTCCACCACGGCGACATGGCCGTAGGTGCCGTCGGCGCCATCCTGGCCGGGCAGGAAGGAGAGTGCGGCGCCGACCTGCGGCGTGTGGTCCACGCGCAGGCCGTACGCGGGGGCGCTGCGCCACCAGAAGCCGCCATTGCCGAGATAGGACGGCGTGCCAATGCCCATCTGCCTACGGCGTTCATACGCCCAGTACGTGCACTGGCCGGCGGCATAGGCGTTGCCGTAATCACCGTTCGACGTGCCTTGGCCGCCGACGCTGGGGGCGGGGGCGGGGGCCGGCGCCGGAGCCGGAGCCGGAGCCGGAGCCGGAGCGGGCGCCGGAGCGGGGGTCACCGGAGTGGACGGCGTGCCGCCCTGGTTACCGGTATCCACCCGGTTGGCGGCGTCCTGCTGCTCCTTCTGGAACTGACGATTGTAGGAATCGACCTGGGAGGCGATCAGTACGGTCTGGGCCGCCTGCTTGGCGGATTGGGAATCCAGACTGTCGATCATGGAAGACAGTTCGTCACGCCTTGCTTCGCCTTCCTGGCGCAGCTTATCCAAAGCGTCGCGTTCGCTTTGCGCGGTTTCGGCGGCGGTCTGTGCGGAAGCGGCCTTCTCATCGGCCTGGGTCTTGAGCACAGCGATCTGCTTTTCGATGGCCGCCAAGCGCTCGCCACGATTCTTCGACGTGCTCAGTGAGGTCGCGGCGGAGGAAGCCGCATTCGCCTCGTTGCGGGACAACGCGTCCCGGGACTGCATGGAGTTGACGAAGTCCTGTGTGCTGGTGGCACCCGTCACCACGCTCATCACGTCGGAAGCATTCGAGCCGTGCATCTCGTCACGGGCCAGCTGGGCCACGGCGGCGTGCGCGTCATCGTAGTCCTTGCCGGTCTGCTTGATCCGCTCCTCAAGCGTCTCCTTGTCTTTCTGCGCGGCGGAAAGACGTCCGGATGCGGCATCGGCCTCGTCCTGAGCGGTGGCGGCATCCTCGTTGGCCTGTGTGACCTTGGCCTGCGCGGCGACAATCTTGTTGTTGGTCAGATCGTCCAGCTCAAGTACCTTATTCGCCAGGTCCTGGCTGGCACCGGCCAGCTGCTGCTTGAGTTCGGCCTCGCGCTGTACCGACGCGGCGTGCTGGTTCTGCGCATTGATCAGGTCGGAATAGGTGTCTGCCTGGGCAGGCTGTGCCGAGCTGAACGCCAGACCTCCCACACAGGCTGCGGCGGCCACCAGTGCCGCCAGTGCGGGCTTGATCACACGTACGTTCGTCATATGTGAATAGTCCTTTCGCTCACTTAAGCCAATACCATAACATGCGAACCTGAGAGGCTTGCACACGATGTCATCACATTTCTCGCGGGTAAGCCGGTCGCGTTACGCCCTCAAATAACGCCGCAACGAGATGGTTGAAGCGATGATGGACAGCAGTATCGCGCCCACAACCAGGAACGGCGATATCACCAGTACCGTGAGCTGATTCACATAAGGAATCCATGTAACGGATTTCGCCAGCCAACCGGTGACGAACACGTTGACGATAGCCGAAAGCATCAGGCACGAGAGCACCGAGCCGATCAGCGAGGCGATGGTGCCCTCCAGAATGAACGGCAGACGAATCGTCCAGTTCGAGGCACCCACGTACCTCATGATTTCGGTTTCGGTTCGTCTGGACGCGGCGGACATGCGAATGGTGGTTCCGGTCAGCAGGATGGCGACCACCACCATCACGCCGGCGAGCACGGCCGTAACCGCCGTGGCTCGGTTGAGCACGGCGAACACCGGGTCGAAGATCTGGCGCTGGTCGGTGACGTCTTCCACGCCCTCCTTGCCGGAGAGCACTTCGGAGACCACCTGATATTTGGTCGGATCCTTCAGCTTGAGCCAGAGAGAGTCCTGCATATCGTCCGCGGTCAGCGTACGGCCTTGGAATTCGCCATTCGGGTACTGCTTGGTGAATGTGCTGTCGTAGAAGTCCTGCTTGCTGACGTAGTCGATGTTGGAGACCACGTCGTTGAGTTCGTCGCGAATGGTTTTCTGCAGTGCCGTGATCTCATTGGCTGAGGGCGATTTGCCGGAAGCGCAGTTCGCGGATTGGCTGGTGCCGTCGGGGCATAGCCACACCACGACCTCGACCTTGTCGTACCAGTCGCCCTTGGCTTTGGTGATCTGCGCCTGAGTAAGCACCGAAGCGCCGATGAACAGGAATGAGATGAAGGTGACCAGCGTCAGCGACAGCAGCATCGACAGGTTACGGGTGAGGTTGGCCCACGTTTCGGACAGAATGAATCGTGCTCGCATATGATCCCCCTTACTCCTTCGCGCCCTCAGCGGGTTGATCGTCGGATGTTTGGTCTGCGGCGGACTGCTCGCCGACAGGCGGTACGGGCGGTTCCGGCGGGGCCGGCAGTTCCGGCGGTGCGGGCGGCTCCGGCGGGGCCGGCGGCTCGGCGGCGGATGACACGGACGTATCGGCAACCGCGGCGGTCACGGCGGACTCGTCCTTGAACGGGTCGAACGCCTGGGTGCTTTCCAGGGCGGCGGCCTGCTCATCCAACGGAATGCCCTTGCCCCAGGTCAGCGTGTCTTCCAGCGGCGCAAACGTCTCGCCATAGCGGCCGGTGCGGCCGGAATGCACGGAATTGGCCAAACGGGCGATGCCTTCAGACGGCTCGTCACTGCCCTCGATAGCCTTGGTCGCCGCCGCCAGCACATGATGGGCGGTGTCGGACTTGGCTTCGACTTCGGCATCCGGGAAGAACAGGGCGGAATCATAGGATCCATGAGCCTCGTCACGCACGATCTTGCCGTTGTGCAGTTCGACCACGCGCTTGCGCATCGAGTTGACGATCTCTTCGTTATGCGTGGCCATGACGATGGTGGTGCCGGTGCGGTTGATGGCGTCCAGCACTTCCATGATGCCCAGCGAAGTGGTCGGGTCGAGGTTGCCGGTGGGCTCGTCGGCCAGCAGAATCTGCGGGTGGTTCACGTAGGCGCGGGCGATGGCCACACGCTGCTGCTCGCCACCGGAGAGCTCATGCGGGTAGTTCTTTTCCTTGCCGGTGAGCCCCACGGTATCCAGCACCTTGGGCACCAACGATTTGATGGTGGACCGCCGTGTGCCGATCACCTCAAGGGCGAACGCCACGTTCTCCCACACGGTTTTGTTATTGAGCAGCTTGTAATCCTGGAACACGAAGCCCAGCGAACGGCGGTACTGCGGCACTTGACGGTTGGTGATGCGCCGCAGATCGTTGCCGGCCACGCGAATCTCGCCGTTGGTGGCCTCTTCCTCGCGCAACAGCAGGCTCAAGAGCGTGGTCTTGCCGGAGCCGGACGCACCCACAAGGAACACGAAATCACCGCGTTCGATATCGAGGTTGATGTCGTCAAGCGCCGGTCGGGTGCCTTTGGGATAGATCTTGGACACATTGTCCAGTGAGATCAGCGCCATAATGCTGCTTACTCCTCGGTTTCGGCGGCGCGGCGCTGTTCGTGGCGCCAGCGGATGCCGGCCTCGATGAACGCGTTGATGTCGCCGTCGAACACGGCCTGGGTCTGGCTGGTTTCGTAGCCGGTGCGCAAATCCTTGACCATCTGGTAGGGGTGCAGCACGTAGGAGCGCATCTGATCGCCCCAGCTGGCCTTGATATCGCCGGCGAGCTCCTTCTTCTTCTTGGCCTCCTCCTCGTGGCGCAGCACGAGCAGTCGGGACTGGAGCACGGCCATGGCGGAGGCGCGGTTCTGAATCTGCGAACGCTCATCCTGCATGGTCACCACGATGCCGGTGGGAAGGTGGGTGATGCGCACGGCCGAGTACGTGGTGTTCACGCCCTGGCCGCCGGGGCCGGAGGAGCAGTAGGTGTCCACGCGGATGTCCGTATCCGGAATGTCGATGTGATCGGTGGCCTCGACCAGCGGCACCACTTCCACGGCGGCGAAGCTGGTCTGGCGGCGACCCTGGTTGTCGAACGGGGAGATGCGCACCAGACGGTGGGTGCCGCCTTCCACGGACAGTCGGCCGTAAGCGTAGGGGGCGTCCACCTGGAAGGTGGCGGACTTGATGCCCGCCTCTTCGGCGTAGGAGGTGTCCATGACCTTGGCCTTGAAGCCGTTACGCTCGCAGTAGCGCAGGTACATGCGCAGCAGCATCTGCGCGAAGTCGGCCGCGTCGACGCCGCCGGCACCGGAGCGGATGGTCACCACGGCGGAACGTTCGTCATATTCGCCGTCAAGCAGGGTCTGAATCTCCATCTGGTCGAGATCCTTCTGGATCTCGCCGATTTCGCTTTGCGCCTCGTCCAGAGAGTCCTGATCGCCCTCCTCGTGGCCGAGTTCGACGAGCGTTTCCACATCGTCGATGCGCTGGGAGGCGGAGTTCAGACGCTTCAGCTGCGATTCCGCGGCGGACAGCCGGCTGGTGATCTTCTGGGCGTTTTCCGGGTCATCCCACAGGCCCGGGGCCGCGGCCTGCGTTTCGAGATCCTTGATATCGGCCTTGAGTCGGTCGACGTCCAGCGCCTTGGCGATGGATTCGTATTTGGCGCGGGCTTCGCCGATCGCCTGGGTAAAGTCAAATTCTGCCATCGTGGTTTACCTTACTGTTGATTCTTTGAGATTCCTTGGGAAGTCACGTCCTTGTTGACAGCCTTCGCACATTCCTCTGGCGTTGGCGGGCATTGCCGCGCCACACGCGCATCCGCCTGCAATCCATGCTGTCAGAAGGTTCCGGGCCTGCCTTGCCGATAACCGGCCGGGCGACCTCACGAATCCCTCGCATCAGACGTGTTCAACTGCGGGCACGAATATGCGAAGGCAACGTCAAAGCCCCGCGTAAATCGCCGGGATGACCAGGGAGCCGAGCATGGCCACAGCTATGACCACGCACACCACACGCACGATGGTGCGGCGGCGGTTCTCACGCTGCTGTCGGCTGTCCTGATAGTTACTCACGAGACCAATAGTGTACTCACCGCTTACGACCGCAGGACTTGCCGCCGACGCCCGCCCTGCCGGTGGACCCCCACGGCCCTTTCCCTTGCGCTTTCAGCGCCGCCAGATGGTGTTTCATGGCCACCAGCATGATGTGCGAATCCTCAAGGCCCAGGTGGCGTTCGTTGTGGGCGGAATCAAGCGCGCCCTGACGTTTGGCGTAGGCGTCGAGCGTGTTGTCTCCGTAAGGATGCTCGTTGGTGGGTACCGCGCCGGGGTCCCACTGCCGGCTCATCGGCAGGGTATCGATGATGGTGATGCGCCCGGCGCGGTAGCTTTCCGCGTATCCGGCGACGTTCAGCATGAACCAGCTATGTTCGAAGGTGGCGTTATGCGCCACGTACGGCTGCTGGGTAAGCCGCGCGAGCAGGCCGGCCTGGGCTTGGGGCCATTCGTCGAAGAGTCGGTACCCGGCCTCGCTGCTGCGGCCGCGTACATCGATGCCGGTGAGTTTGGCGATGAGGGCGTTGCCGAGCGCCGCGTTTTCCGGCGGCACGCCAAAAGCGAGGCGGGACTGGCCGTAGGCGTCGCCGGCGGCGTAATAGCCCTGCTCATAGGCGTATGTCTCGGGTTCGCCGGCCGGGCGCGGACTGGCCATGTTCATGAACTCGAAGCCGACGTCGATGATGTAGTCACGTGCCGGATCGATGCCGGTGGTTTCGATGTCGATGCCCATCACCGCATCCACGTCGCGGCCGGGCAGGTAGGCGTCGCGCCAGTCGGGCTTGGGATGGTGTCCGGTAGCGTTGCCAGACGCGGCGGCACCACCCGGCAGAGCGGCACCACCCGGCGAAGTCGCGCCGGAGAGATTGGCGCGGGCCATCGCCGCATCGCCCGCCCGCTTCTGGAAGCGCTGGGCCTTACGCCGTTCGGCGCGTGCGTCAAGAATCGCTGCCGTACGATCTTGGACATCGTCCAAGGCGACTGTTGTGGGGAACTTGACATCGCTGTTTTCGGCGGCAGTGTTTCCGGCAGATGTGCCACCGGCTTCGCCGCTCAGATCCAGCATGCCTTGGTCATCGTTCGACGGGCCGCTGCCGGAGTACGGCTTGAGCACGGCAATGGTGGCCCTCCCCCGCCGTTCGCGACTGACCGCCCATAGGTGTTGCTGTTCGCCCAGATGCAACAGCGTGTTGATGTTGTCGTTGAGCCGACGATTGGCGTAGGCGAGCGCGCGAGGCAGACGATAGGAGCCGATGAACCGGTCGAAATCGGTCATGAATGCGCTGTTGCATTGGGCGATGATCGATTCCAGACGCTCGCGTGTGGCGTAGTCGGCCTTCAATGCGTCGTGGATGGACTGTGGGGTGGATTCCGGTATTGTGCCGACGCCATGCGCCAGGTCCAGAGAACGCACCCAGTCCCAGTCGATGGTGGTGCCATCGGCGTCCTTGGGCATGGACGCCGCCCATTGGGGAATGTCTCCCTTGGCGGCGTCGAACCATGCACGGTCGGTCATAGTGCGAAACCGAGCTCTTCAGCGGCCTCGGTGGGCACCGGGTCTTCGCACCAGTAGTCCTCGAGGTTCTCGTTGGTGGTCAGCGAACGGATTTCGGCGCGATCGATATACAACTCGCCGCTCAAATGATCGGTTTCGTGCTGGAAGATGCGTGCGGGCCAGCCGTGCAGCGGCTCGCTGTGGTGTTTGCCGTCTTCATCATCCCATTCGGCGGTGATGTCGAGCCAACGCTTGCGCACAGCTTGGTATCCGTCGAAGCTCAGGCAGCCCTCGTAGAACGAGGCGGTTTTGTCGCTGGTGGGTTTGTAGCTCGGGTTGATGATCACGTGGAAGGGGAATTCCGCGATTTCGCGCGGATCATCCTCGTCGTCGCGCACGTGGTCTTCGACCACGGCGAGCGCGAGCCCCAAGCCGATCTGGGTGGCGGCGAGCCCCACGCCGGGTGCCTCCAGCATGGTGGTGTGCATCGTATCGATGAGTTTGGCGAGCGTACGCTTGGAAAGCTGGCCATTATAGGCCACTGTCCGTTGGCGCAACACCGGTTCGCCGGCCTGCACGATGGGCAGGAGCTTCTCCTTGCCGCCGGTTTTGATGAGTTGTTCGACATCACGGTTGAGTTCGAGGTCGACTTTGGCGTTCTTTCCAAACATTGTTTTTTTCCTTAGGGAAGGGTGCTACAGCGCGAGTTCTTCGGCGACGATCTTGGCGAGGCGGGTGCAGACTTCGTCGGCGTAGGCTTGGGTGGCGGCCTCGGCCATCACGCGCACGAGCGGTTCGGTGCCGGAGGGGCGCAGCAGCACACGGCCGGTGTCTCCCAGCAGTTCCTCCTCACGGGCCACGGCATCCTGGATGCGCTTGTTGGTGGAGGCGGCCTTCTTGTCCACGTTCGGCACGTTGATGAGGGTCTGCGGCAGCTGCGGGAAGTCGGCGGCGAGCTCCTTCAGGCTCTTGCCGGACTTGACGACCTCGTTGCACAGGGTCAGTGCGGTCAGGGTGCCGTCGCCGGTGGTGGCGAATTCGCGGTTGATCACGTGGCCGGACTGCTCGCCGCCGAGCGAGTAATCGCCCTTGAGCATTTCCTCAAGCACGTAACGATCGCCCACGGCGGTTTCCACGGTCTTGATGCCCATATCTTTCAGGGCGAGCTTCAGACCGAGGTTGCTCATCACGGTGACCACGAGGGTGTCGTGGTTGAGCTTGCCTTCGCGCTGCTTGGCGCGGGCCAGAATGCCCATGATCTGGTCGCCGTTGATCATGTTGCCGTCTTCGTCCACGGCGAGACAACGGTCGGCGTCGCCGTCGAAGGCCACGCCCATCACGGCATCGGTGGCCTTGACCATGGCCTGCAGCTGCTCGGGGTGGGTGGAACCGGCGTTCTTGTTGATGTTGTAGCCGTCCGGCGAGGCGTTGATCACGATTACATCCGCACCGGCACGGCGCAGGGCTTCGGGAGCCACCACGGAAGTGGCGCCGTTGGCGCAGTCGGCCACGATCTTCAGTCCCTTGAGCGGCTTGGGCTGGGTTTTGTCATCGTTCAGCGGAGCGATGGTGGCCACCAGATGATCGATGTACAGGTTGGTGGCAGTGGTCTGGTCGTGGCTCACGCGGCCCACGCCGGCACCGGTCGGGCGGTCCCAGTCCTGGCCGAGCACGGCCTCGATGTCGTCTTCCTTCTGGTCGGGCAGCTTGAAGCCGCCGCGTGCGAAGAACTTGATGCCGTTGTCGGGCATCGGGTTGTGGGAGGCGGAGATCACGGCACCCATCTCAACGTTGAGCACGCTGGTCAGGAACGCGATGCCCGGGGTCGGGATGATGCCTGCGTCGATCACGTCGAATCCGCCGGCGGCCATGCCCGCAGACAGGGCGGAAGCCAGAAAATCGCCGGACACACGGGTGTCACGACCCACGAGCGCGCGGCGGCGCCCCTCAGGCTGATCGTCTTGGGTGCCGGCGTCGCCGAGCACACGCACGGCGGCATCGCCCAAATCCAACGCCAGACGTGCGGTCAAATCCCTATTGGCCAGTCCTCGAACACCATCGGTTCCAAACATCTTCGGCATATGAAGTTCCACTCCTTGTATCGCGTTACCCGCACCATCGTAGTCGTTGTGCTCCACCCTAGGACCCGACTCGGCAAAAAACCGCCACGGAATCTGCTCCAGAACCGGAAATCAGCATTCAACAGCCGCAATGGCATCACCCACAAACCCGCATATTCATCTTGTTCGGCGGATGAATGATGAGATACATTCGTTAGCGGGCATGCCGGGCGGACCGATGCACTCCGGCACGGGAACGAAGCCATCGCACTAGTAAGAACGGGCCGGCAAACGCGCCTGTAAACAATACAGCGGCAAATACGACGAACGGAACTACCCAGCGTACATCGATAACCGGCAAAGCAACACCAAACAGAACGACGGCGAGGAACACGCTGAGCCATGCGATGAACATGCCCAACGGCATCTCCTCTACCGGGGTGGTCTCGGCCATGAATGCAACGATCTATTACTCCGATGTTGTGGTCAGTATGTGCGGCAGTTGCTCGTCGCGGTTGAGGAAAGAACGCGTTTGGCAGCGAAGTAGCGTATGCCGACCTTCCTCAGTGCGGGCGTATACCATGGTGCAATGCGTCAGGCAGCGGTCCAACTGCCGGCTCAGTATCTCGGCGTCCTGCTGGCGGCGGGCAAATACGGACGGGCAGGGGAAGCTCACGCAGTAAGCGCGCACGCCCCATTCCTTACCGATGATGACATATCGCGGATTGTTGATGGGCGCGAGTAGCTCCTTCATAACGCCGGCGAACAGCACCTGCTCGCGCCGCGAACCGCCAATCAGCATGACACGCAATGCCGTGAATCTGCGACGTGTCTGGCGGATCGAGGAAGTCGTTCACCGCTTCGCCTGCCGCGCTGGTTTCTAGGCGCTCAGGTTCCGCAGTCGCCAAATGCCAGACATTGGCCACCTTATCGGGGTCTGCGACCACGCTGCGGTTGACGGCCATGCTGTATGCTTCACTGCATCAGTGTAAGGCACGAATCAATAGGTTTTGAGCCCCAGATCGATGGTAAGAATGATGCCGGCGATTACGGCGGCGGCGCGCATGATGTTTGCGGGAATCTTGCGGGTGATGGACGGGGCGATGTACCCGCCGATGAAGCATCCGATGTACAGCATGATGGCGGCCGGCCAATCGACCGCGCCTTGGATGATGAATACCACTGAGGCGCTGATGTTCGCGCCTGTGCCGATCAGGGTTTTCAATGCATTGATCTTGTGGAATGGGCCGATTTTGGCGGCATCAAGCACGGCGAGAGCCAAGGTACCGGCGCCCGCGCCGAAGTAGCCGGAGTAGATGGCGACCGCCGCCACGCCCAGCCATACCCACCAGGAATCCTGACTCATGGGCTGCACGAGTTGTTCCGGCGGGCGGTGAGGTGCGGTAGGGGTGGTTGCGCGCTTGGCGGCTTCAGTGGCTTCAGTGGCTTCAGTGGCTTCAGTGGCTTCGATGTGCTTGAGTTGCGCGGTGGCATCCGCGGCGGCTTGCTTGGCCTGCATGCGGCCGCGCGGATTGATGGCGATGATCAGCGAGCTCAGCAAAATCAGCACTGGTGCGGCAAATTCAAAGACACTCGGGTCGAGTTTGAGCAACAGAAACGCACCGGCCACCCCGCCGAATGCGCCGATGACCACATACGTAATGGAGCGTACCGCTTGGCCTTTGAGTTCTTTGCGCGCACCCATCACGCCACCGATGCCCGTGCCGACCACGCCAACGGTGTTAGAAGCGTTTGCCAATACAGGCGGAATGCCGAACGCGAGCAGGGCCGGGTATGAGACCAGTGACGATGCGCCTACCGCATAGCCCACGAATCCTGCGCCGATTCCGGCCAACAGAATCAGCAGTAATGAAGTTATGGAAAAGCCCGCAATCATTCCCCGTATCCTTGTCGCTCATCGACCGGCATATTGCCGGCCTTGAGCGAGAATACGCTGTTGAGGATTGGTTGCGGGTTTTATGTTGGAATGTGGACGTAGCTTCTCGCGGAAGCGACTCCCCTCAGTCGCCTGAGGCGACAGCTCCCCTCGCGCCCGAGGGGAGCCAGAAGGAAATCAGAGCGCTTCGTTGTATTCGCGCACCTTGAGGGTGCGGTGGGAGGATGCCACGTTTTCGACGATCAGACGCTTCAGGGCATTGTCGGCGGCAATGTGCTCGTCCAGCCAGGCGTCACCGAGCTTGACCAGCGTGGCGGGATCGGCGTAGCCCGGGTACAGGCCGTTGAGCAGGGCGTCGGCCATGTGGTAGGTCTTGTTGGCCCAGACCCAGTCCACAGTCTCGAAGTACTTGGCGGCGAACGGCTCGGCCAGATCGGAGCGCGGGGTGGCGGAGAAGCCACGGGCCACGGCCTCGAGCTGGGAGTTGGTCAGCTCGTCGTTGTGGAGCGCCTGATCCCAAGCCCATTCCTTGGCCTCAGCGGTGGCCATGGAGGCACGGGCGCCGTAGGCGAACTCGCGGTTTTCCGTGGTCTCCTTCTTGGCGAGCTGCGCGTCCACGTCGTCGTTGGTCATCTCGTTGACGGAGGTGAGCGCTTGGACGATGGTCCACGTGAAGTTGTTGTCGATTTCGAGGCCTTCAAGACGCACGGTGCCGTCCAGCAGACCGTGTGCGTTGGCGGCGAATGCGGCGTCGCCCTCCTCACCGTAGCCCAAGTAGGCGGTGACGAGCTGGAACTGGGTGTCCGAGCCGGCTTCGGCGGCGTTGGCCAGAGTCCACAGTTCGGCGGCCACGTGGCGCAGCACATCGTCGCGGCGGGCGGGCGCCACGTAGTGGTGGGCGGTGGTGCTCATGCAGGCCAGCGCGTAACGGAAGGTGGTGGATTCGGTTTCCGTGGCCAGAAGACGCAGGGTCATGTCCACGAAGCGTTCGGCCGGGAATTCGCCGTCACGGGTCATATCCCAGAAGGCGAGCCAGGTCACGGCGCGGGCCAGGGCATCATCGAAACGATGCAGGTTGGCTTCGGCGAATGCCTGGGATTCGGCGTCGAAACGAATCTTGGTGTAGGTCAGGTCATCGTCGTTGACCAGCACGAATGCCGGGCGCGGCTTGCCGGCTGCGGCCTCGACGATGGTGGTTTCGCCATCTACATCGAGTTCGAACTGCTCGGTGCGCACGATCTTGCCGGTTGCGGCGTCTTCGTTGTAGAAGCCGACGGCCAGGCGATGCGGGCGCAGCACCGGGTGTTCGGCCGGCGCGCTCTGGGTGAGCTTCAGTTCGGCGATGGTGCCGTCCGCGTTTACGGTCAGGCCAGTGGCGATCGTGTTGATGCCGGATTCCTCCAGCCACTTGGCGCTCCAGGCCTTGAGATCGCGGCCGGAGGTCTTTTCCAGTTCGCTCAGCAGGTCGGCCAGGGTGGCGTTGGAGTAGGCGTGACGGTTCAGGTAGTTGTGGATACCTTCGAAGAACTGCGTGCGGCCCACGTAGAATGCCAGCTGCTTCAGCACGGAGGCGCCCTTGGCGTAGGTGATGCCGTCGAAGTTGACGTAAGTGTCGTTGAGGTCGTTGATCGGCGCGACGATCGGGTGCGTGGTGGGCAGCTGATCCTGGCGCAGCGCCCAGCTCTTCTCGCCGGAGCAGAAAGTGGCCCAAGCGTCATGCCATTCGGTGGCTTCGGCAGTGGCCAGCGTGGAGGTGAATTCAGCGAAGGACTCGTTGAGCCACAGGTCGTTCCACCACTTCATGGTCACATAGTCGCCGAACCACATGTGCGCAAGCTCGTGCAGCACGGTCACCACACGACGCTCGGCCAGCGCGTCGGTCACCTTGGATTCGAACACGTAGGAGTCGCGGATGGTGACCATGCCGATGTTCTCCATCGCGCCCGCGTTGTATTCGGGCACGTAGATCTGGTCGAACTTGGCGTACGGGTAGGGCACGCCCCAGGTCTTGGCGTAGAACGCGAAGCCCTTCTTGGTGATGTCGAACAGGTAGTCGACGTCCTTCGCGAAGGCCTTGGCCAACGACTGTCGGCAGTACTGGGCCATTGGCACGGTACGGCCGTCTTCGTTCAGGTATTCGGTGTGCCATTCGGCGTACGGGCCGGCGCAGATGGCGGTCAGGTAGGAGCTCATCACCGGGGTCGGCTCGAAGTCCCACAGACGGGTGCTTTCGTTCGGCTTGTCGCCGAGGGTGCCGTCGAGGGTTTCGCGCGGATCGTCCTCGATGGTGGCAACCGGCATGTTGGAGGTGACGATCCAGCTGGCGGGAGCGAGCACCTTGAAGTCGAAGGTGGCCTTCAGGTCAGGCTGGTCGAACACGGCGTAGACGCGGCGAGCGTCCGGCACCTCGAACTGGGAGTACAGGTAGATGTTGCCATCGGACGGGTCGACCGAGCGGTGCAGGCCCTCGCCAGTGTTGGAGTAACGGCACCTGGCTTCGACGGTGACCTCGTTCTTCTCCTTGAGGTCGGTCAGTTCGATGCGGTTGTCTTGGAAGGCCACGGCCGGGTCCAGGGACTTGCCGTTGAGGTCGATGGAGGTCACTTCGTCGGCGATCAGGTCGAGGAAGGTCGACGAACCAGGCTTCGCGTTGAAGCAGATGAACGACTTGGAACCGAAGTTCTTCGCGCCGACCGTCAGGTCAAGGTCGACGTGATAGTGAATCGGCGCTTCGATAACGGCCTTACGTTCTTCGGCTTCAATACGAGTGAGATTAGAACCGGGCATGACTTCAATTACTCCTTACGGTCGTCCCTGGATAATCCGGACTACTTGGTTTCTACGGTTTCGACGTCCTGGGCGATGTCGGCCACGACGGGCACGATCATCGGCTTGCGGTGCAGCTGGCGCGCAACCCAGCTGCCGAGCGTGCGGCGCATGGTCTGCTGCAGCTTGTAGGTGTCGCGCGTGCCCTGCATCATCTGGTCGTTGAGCTGTTCGACGATCTGGTGACGAACCTTGTCGAACTCGCTTTCGTCCTCGGCCACGGCATTCAGGTAGATCTTCGGGCCGGTGACGACCTCGTGATTGTCGGTGTCGACCACCACGAACGCGGAGACGAAGCCCTCGGTGCCGAGAATGCGGCGCTTTTCCAGCTCGTCATCGGTCAGCTCGCCGACGGAATCGCCATCGACGTACACGTAACCACACGGCACGGAGCCGACGACCGCGGCCCTGCCGTGGTACAGGTCGACCACATCGCCGTCTTCGGCCAAAACCACGTTCTGCGGGTCCACGCCGGTCTTGACGGCGATCAGGCCGTTGGCCACCAGATGGCGGTTTTCGCCGTGGATCGGCATGGCGCACTTGGGCTTGACGATGTTGTACATGTACAGCAGCTCGCCCTCGTTGCAGTGGCCGGACACGTGCACGGCGGCGTTGTCGCGGTTGACGACCTTGGCGCCGAGCTGCACGAGCTTGTTGATCACCTTGTAGACGCCGTGCTCATTGCCTGGAATCAGGGAGCTGGCGAGAATCACGGTGTCGAACTCGTTGATGTGGATATCGCGGTGGTTGCCGTCGGCGATGCGGCCGAGTGCGGCCATCGGTTCGCCCTGGGAGCCGGTGCACATGAAGACGAGCTTGTCGTCCTGAATGTCGTTGGCCTGCTTCAGGTCCACGACGGTGCCTTCGGGGATGTGCAGGTAGCCGAGGTCGGCGGCGATGGACATGTTGCGCACCATCGAACGGCCGACGAACACGACCTTGCGGCCGTACTTGTGGGCGGCGTCCACCACCTGCTGCACACGGTGCACGTGGGAGGAGAAGCTGGCGACGATGATTTTGCGGGTGGCCTGGGCGAACGCTTGGTCAAGGGCCGGGCCGATGGAGGTCTCGGGCTTGACGAAGCCGGGCACCTCGGCGTTGGTGGAGTCCATCATCAGCAGGTCCACGCCCTTTTCGCCGATCTTGCCGAATTCGACGAGGTCGGTGATGCGGTGGTCGAGCGGCAGCTGGTCGAGCTTGATATCGCCCGTGTCGATCAGGGAGCCGGCCGGGGTCTTGACATAGACGGCCAGGGCGTCCGGGATGGAGTGGGTGACGTTGACGAATTCGAGGTCGAAGGGACCCACCTTGAGCTTCTCACGGCCGGCAACCTCAACCTTGGTGGGGTTCTGGTGGTGTTCCTTGCACTTGGCGTCCACGAAGGCGAGGGTCAGCTTGGAGCCGATCAGCGGGATGTCCGGGCGCAGCTTGAGCAGGTAGGGCACGCCGCCGATGTGGTCCTCGTGGCCGTGGGTGAGCACCAGGGCGTCGACCTTGTCGAGACGGTTCTTGATGTAGCTGAAATCGGGCAGGATGAGATCCACGCCCGGCTGCTCCTCCTCGGGGAAGAGCACGCCGCAGTCGATGAGCAGCAGGTGACCGTTGTATTCGATCACGTTCATGTTGCGGCCGATTTCACCCAAGCCGCCGAGCGGCGTGATGCGCATGGAGCCCTTGCGGTACTTCGGCGGGGCGATCAGCACGGCATCCTGCTGAGGTGCGGTGGCCTGCCGGGTGGCGTTGATCTTACGGGACGGCGTACGGCTGTTGGATCCGTTGGCGTTGCGGCCGCGCGCGGAACCGCGACGGCGAGAATTCGTGTTCTTGCTTGTTTTCTTTTGTTCTTGTGCCATAACCTTTTTGGGATTTCTGTTGTGGTGCCTCTGCTCTGTCATGCAGGGGCGGCGGGCTGGCAACCCGTATGCAGCGTTTCGGGCTTACAGCAGTCCGGCAGCGCGCATGCCCTCTTCAGCCTTGTCAAGCTGAGTGGCGTCGGGACCGATGTTCGGCAGACGCATGGTGGTGGAGGGGATAACGCCCTTGACCTTGAGCGCAGCCTTGGCCATGACGGCCTGATAGCCGTCGCCATTCAACGCGTGGACAAGGGGGGCGAGCTGGTTGGCGAGGCGACGGGCGGTAGTGATATCGCCGCGATCGAATGCCTGGACAAGCTGCTGCATGGGGTTGGAGGCGACGTGGGCAATCACCGAAATGATGCCGACGGCACCGATGGAGAGGAACGGCAGGAACAGGCCGTCATCGCCGGAATACCAGGCGAGGCCGGTGCGCTGCTGCTTCTCCACTGCGGCTGCAAGATCGCCGGTGGCGTCCTTGACAGCCTTGACGTGTTCAAGTTCGGCCAGTCGGTCGTAGGTTCCGACCTTGACCTTCAAGCCGGTACGGCCGGGAACATCGTAGACGATGATCGGCTTTTCGGCGGATTCGTCGACGGCCTTGTAGTGGCCGACGATACCGTCCTGCGAGGGGCGGGAATAGTAAGGCATGACGACGAGCACCGCGTCGGCGCCCGCTTCCTGAGTCTGTTCGACCATACGCACGGTGTGTGCGGTGTCGTTGGAGCCGGCGCCGGAAATCACCGGAACGTCGACGACCTCCTTGACGGCCCTGACCAGCTCGACCTTCTCATCCATATGGGTGACGGGCGATTCGCCGGTGGTGCCATTGACCACCAGACCATCCGCGCCATCGGCGACGAGGTATTTGGCGAGCTTCTGCGCGGCGGCGAAATCGACGCTGCCGTCGGATTGCATCGGGGTGACCATAGCCGGCAGAATGCGGCCGAAAGGTGCTGAATCAAGAAGGTGCATGTCATGCTCGCTCATAGTGTTCACCGTACTTCCCATTGTGGACTCTTATACTACGTACCTTGATTGTTGCTGAATGCGTGGCATTATGGCCGGAGCCGGTGGCAATGCCGTGATGCGCGTCCCGGCGCGCTTCCCTGCCTGAAATGCGGGGGCGACTACTGGTCGACTGCGGGTCGATTACAGGTCGAGGAAGCGGTCGAGGCCGATGGTCAGGCCAGCCGGAGCGTCGCCGGCGAGCTTGCGCACGGCAAGCAGGACGCCGGGCATGAAGCTGGTGCGGTCGAAGCTGTCGGCCCGAATGGTCAGCTGCTCGCCGGCATTGCCGAAGAGCACTTCCTCGTGGGCGTTGAGGCCGCGCAGACGCACGGCGTGCACGTGGATGCCGTCGACCACCTGGCCGCGTGAGCCGCCATCGGTTTCGGTGGCGTCCGGCACGGGGGCGAGTCCTGCGGCCTTGCGCGCTTCGGCGATGCCGTGGGCGGTGTGGATGGCGGTGCCGGAGGGGGCGTCCACCTTGGTGGGGTGGTGCAGTTCGATGACTTCGGCGGATTCGAAGTATTTCGCGGCCTTGGTGGCAAAGTAGTCGGCCAGTACGGCGGAGATCGCGAAGTTAGGTGCGATGAAGACCTTCTGGGTTTCGGGCTTCGGACCGTTGGCGATGGCGGATTTGATCTGGGCGAGTTTCTCGTCGGTCCAGCCGGTGGTGCCGACCACCACGTCCACGCCTTGGCCGATCAGGGTCAGCACGTTGTTCAGGCTGACGGACGGCACGGTGAATTCGACGACCACATCGGTGTTGTCGGTGGTGATCTGGGTCAGGTCGTCGCCGGCATCCAATGCGAGCGCCAGCTGCGTATCCTCGGCGTTGTTCACCGCTTCGACCACGTGCGAGCCCATGCGGCCCTTTGCTCCGACCACCGAAACCTTGATCATGTCTTCTTCCCTGTCTACCCGTACCTGCCCGGCAATGTACCCGGGACGTTTTCCAATCGGCAATCAGCCTATCACCGCAGGCCCCTCACGCCAATACCCCGTCCACAGAATCAAGCTCCCTCTGACGAGCCGAACCGTGAAGTCGAGCTCCCTCTGATGAGCCGAACCGTGAAGAAAACGCCGGAGGCGTTTTTAGGTGAGGGCGAACGACAGTGAGCAATAATTCAGTTGGCTGAAAGCCATCATTAATTGCGTTCGAGCTGGACGCGAAGCGGACTGAGGGAGAGACCCCGGCGAAGCCGCCAACCATCCATCGGGCGTAGCCCGATCCCGTTTCACCCACGCCGCTTGGCCAAGGCCCATCCGGCCAACGCCAATGGCACGGACGCCAGCGTGAAGATGAATGGCAGCATCATGCCCACATGAGGGTTGGAGGCGTCAAGCACAATGCCGGCCACGGACGAGCCGATCGACGTGCCGACCGTGCCTGCGGTGGTTACCCAGCTCAGCCCTTCGGTCAGGGATTCCGCCGGCACCAGATCCTTGACGATGAGGTTGCCGGTGGCGAACGTCGGCGAGACGGTCAGGCCGGCGAGGATTTCGAAGACGCCCAGCAGGATGAGATTGTCCATTGACAGCCGGAAGAACACGTAGCCAACGGTCAGCAGCGACAGGAACATCACCATATGCGCCCAATGGGAGCCTTTGAGTTGGCAAGAGCCGAACACCAGCGCGCCGATGCACGAGCCGACCGCGAACATCGCCAATTGCAGACCGAGGAAGGGCTCAAGTCCCATGGATTTCATGGTGGCGGTAATGGACACGTCGAAGGACGTGAAGCTCATATTGAACACGATGAACACGGCGAGCAACGGCAGTACGCCGGCATAGAGCAATACACTCTTGGGCTTGGCACCGCTGCGTTTGAGTTGGCGCAGGGTCAGCTGGTCGGCATCTTCGCTTGCAGCGGGGCTGCCGTCATCGTGCGCGGCCACGCTGACCTGTTCCACGATGACCGGCGGCTGGGTGGATTTCAGCGAGAAGAATATGGTGCCGCCGATGCCGCATGCCACGGTGGGCACGAACAGTTGGGATACCGGATGCACGGAGGTGGCCAGCCAAGCCGCCAGAATCGGCCCCAGAATAAAGACGATCTCGTCAATGGCGGCTTCCATGGCGTAGGCCGTGTTGAGCAGCTGTTCGCCATCTTCCACACCGCGCAACGCATAGGACCAACGGGTTCGGACCAATGCGCCGAATGAGAACTGCGTCAGACCCATGATGATGGCCAGGGCGAACAGCAGCGGAATCGGCACGCGCACCAACGCCGCGAAGGCGAAGGCGAGCATGGCCACGATCTGCACGGCGAGCGCAAGCCGGCCCACGCGGGCTTGGCCGAAACGGTCGAAGGCGCGGGCGTAGAACGGGGTGACGCAGCTCATGGCCAGCACATAGGCGGCGCTCATGGTGCCGGCGATGGTCCAATTGTCGTAGAGATGGTTGAGCGCCAGAACGATGCCGAGACTCATCATGGAAATCGGCAATCGTGCCACCGCACCGGACAGGCAGAACGCCTTGGCTCCGGGCAGCATGAACAGGCGCTGATAGGGCGAGTGGGCAGCGGACGACTTCGAAACCGCGCGAGTCGTGGACACAATAACTCCTTACTGGTGCGTTGTCCGGCACGTGCGCCCGCCCACACGTGCCATCCGAGGGTAGCGGTTCCCCAGCAACGTCACGCGGTGCGTTTCAACCGCGGACCGGTACGTGGCCAGTCGTCCTCATCGTCGGAGATGCCTTGCGATGCATAAGGTCTCTCCACCGGTGAAGGCCGTCCGATGCTGTACAGGTCATGAGCCTTTGGGCTCAGTCGTTGTCAGATTGTTCGGGAATGCCGGAGCTCAACTCGGTAAGGATTTCCTGTTTGGTTTTCGCACGGGCGTGAAGCTCGCGCAAGCCCTCGTCGGGCTCACTGACATAGTAGAGAGTGGCGTCGATACTGTCCAATTCCACACCTTCGACCGCTGCCAGCAGCAGTCGGTACATGTCGAGCTGGGCAAGTTTGCGGGTGATGTCGTCTGGCTTGGTGGGCCGACGACCGGTTTTCCAGTCGACCACGGTAAAGCGTGCGGTGGTGCTGGACGGGTCAAGTCCACCGATGAATACCGCATCGAGTTTGCCATTGACTAGGCCCACGCCCGGCACGTCCACGACAATGGCACGCTCCGTCCACGCCGGGATGCGCTTGGCCCACGATGATTCGGCCAGTCTGCGCTGCCACGCCACCAGCTTGGACTCGGTGGCATTGTCGCTACTTATGGAAGTGGCGGAGGCGGCGGATACGGCGGATGCGGATTGTTGAGCCGTGGGCTGTGGGACAGCGGGCTGCCGTGTGGATGGCTTGCGGCATTGCCGCTCCCGTTCGGCCAAATCGGCCAACATGGCTTCCCGGGAAACGAATCCCGCATCCTGACCTGTATGCGGCATACTTGATTCGGCTTCATATGCCAGTACCGCTTCATCCGGCTTACCGGCATTGATGAATTGCTCAGCCCACGCATGGAACTGCGTGCCGGCTTCGGCCGCCGGAGACGATATTCGTGGAATCGGACGGATAATGCTACGCCAGTAGAGGCGCTCCTCCCGTTCGCTCATGCCACCTACGCGGGCTTGCAGGCTTGTCACGTTCTGACGTCCGGCGGCCAGAATGCGTTGCGCCTTGGCTTTGACTGCCTCATCAAGCGACTGGCCGCTGGCGGCATCGGCCATCAAATCGGCGTCGTCCACCAGCAATTGCGCCCGTTGCAGCAGTGGACCGGCGTCTTGGTGCTGCTCAAGTGACGAGGAATCTGCGGCGATAACATCGATGCCACGTGACAGCTGTTCATGCACTGCGTCGCTGAGGGTAGCCGGCCACGGCAATTCGACAGCGGCATCCGTCTGCGTAATCGGCGTCTGCCATGCCTCCCCCACCACGGCGTCACCGTATGCCGCGGCATGCTCTCCGATAAAGAACCCTTCGGGAGGGGCAATCGCTTCGCCTTGCGCCGAGATCAGCATGGGCTTCCCGGCATTGGCGGCTTGCAGCCGTTCCACACAGTCCTGAGCCGATATCGCATGTTCACGGGCTTGGAGCGCGTCATGCACTTCAAGCCAGAAATTGGATGGCTGAGCGGCGCGAGAGCCTTTGGGCACCACTGACGGGTCCCGCCCGGATTCGCCCGTATAGGCGCAATAGGTCATCAGGGCATCTTCTCGCGCACGGGTAAGCGCCACATACATCAATCGACGTTCGTCGGCATGCAGCCGGCGCCCATATTCCTCCGCCTGCGTCAAATACCAGCCGGATGCATCCACTTCTTCCACGCCATCGCCGAATTCGCGCATGGAGCCGAACACTTCATCATCAATAAGCTCCACATCATCCAAAGCCGCCAACGATGCGATGGGGTCGGCTTCCACATCGGTATCATGGGGGAATCGCGGCAGAATGCCGGCATCGGCACGCATAGGCACGGGTACGGCGGTGGGGTTGGTGAGCCAGGAGTCGGCGGTCTCATGATATTCGGGTGCGGTCCAGTGACCTTGCTCGGTGCCTCCCGTATGGTGCTCGTCCAGCACGATCTTGAGATGGTCGCCCTGATTGCTGGGGAATCCGACGGCGGTAAGCCCCACTACCGCAACGGCATCCCATTCCAACCCTTTGGACTGGTGTACGGTCATCAGTTCCACATCCACCGGAGCGTCGGGGAGACTGGCGGCTTCATCCTCCACCGAAGCCAGATGATCCACCCATGTGATGAACCCATGCAACGAGGGAGTTTGCTCAGCGGCAATCTCTTGCGTGTACGTATCCACCAAATCCACAATCGCATCCATAGGCATATGCGCCAAAGCGGGATTGGCGCGGTGCTGCGGATTATGCAGCACACCGGCCAATACGGTGTCGATGTCAAGATCCAACGCTTCTATGCCGGCGCGAATCACGTCGCCCAGTGGCCGCCCGACGGCATCATGCACCTGACGGAGCATCACCGCGGCCCGGGTTATGGCGTTGCGCCCGTGTGCGCTCAACCGTTCAAGCAGTTTTACCAGGTCGCCGCGTAGCAATACGTCTGGCAGGAATACCGCATTGGCCACCTGATCGCGGTACTCACGCACCACAGCCGCCCATTCATTCGCTGGTGTATCCGGTTGGGCAAGGCCGGCCTGCACCAATGCTTGGAAGCGTTGTTCCGTGTTCTGTTCTTCAGCAAAACGGGCCAACATGGTCAAATCCGCTGCGGACATGGTGAATCGTGGCGTGGCCAGCAAGCGCATCAGCGATCCCGTATCGGTGTGGTCGGCGGCCACGTGCAGCAACGCCATCAGATCGCGGATTTCCGGACGTTCCAACAGCGCGGAATAGCCGACCACGAATGTGGTCAATCCGGCTTGTTCCAATGCCGCCTGATATTCGGGCATATGTGATTTGGACCGAAACAGCACGGCGACCGGCGCTTTCTGTTCGCCCGGCATCTGTTCCTGTTGTTCGGCTGCGGAACGGTGTCGTGCGATGGCCGTCTTGCAGAAACGCACTACGGCGTCGATCTCCTGCCCGGCCGTGGCGAAGCCCAGTACTCCCAATGTTCCTTCGGGGGCATCAGGCATGGGGTCGAGCGATGAGACATCGACCTCACGCATCAATGAGCTGGAAGGACGCGACGGATTGGAGCGCAACGGCAGCGTGAGATTATTGGCGGCTTCGAGCACTATACGGCTGTTTCGCCTGGTGACGGACAGCGGGAATGGCTTGTATCCGGCAGACAGGTGGAAATCTTGCTGGAACATACGGAATGCACCAGGGCTGGCACCACGCCATGCGTAAATCGACTGGAACGGATCACCCACCGCGTTGACGGCGGACCTCTGTGACGCATCCACGTGGAACAGTGCTGCCAGCAGAGCGGCCTGCGTGGTGGAGGTGTCCTGATATTCGTCGAGCAGCACGTGGCTGTACCTGCGGCGCGTACGCTCTCCGATGGAGGGGAAGCGCTCGATAAGCTGATACGCGGCAATGGTGAAGTCGGAGAATTCGGCCATATTGCGTTCCCGCTTGGCTTGGGCATAGGCCTCCACCAGCTGGAGCAGAATATCGCGTTTGCGTGTGGTCTCCAGCAGCGCACCGCAATGATAGGTGCAGCGGGCGTGCAAATGTTCGGCACGGTCATCGAGCTTGGCTTGCCAGCTGGCGTCGGTATCTTTCTTCAGTCGTTTGATCTTGGGGATTTTCGGCTCGTCCTCGGGCATGGGTTCATCTGCAACGGCTTGTTGCAATCGATTGATGAATGCCGAATCCCATTGCCGTACTCGATTGATCGCATCATCGAAGCTGGTGCAGCCGGCACCGATCATGGCACTGCCAATGGCATCCGACAACGCCAGAACACGGTTCGCCAAACTGGAGAAGGCGCCAAAATCCTCACTGAACGCCAGATCCATGTGACTGTCGATGACTTCGGTGGCCAGTTGAAGCGCTCCGGCTGCGCTCAATGGTTGCGTGTTCTGATCGAATCCGACAAGCAGTCCATATTGGCGCACGATGGTCTGGAAGAAGGCGTCATACGTGAAAATGGCCGGCTTGAGGAATGCCCGATCAGACACCGTGGCGGTCGTAGAGCCCGCCATATCACCGGCCACTGCGGCGGAGACGCGTTCCAGCAGTTCGCCTGCGGCCTTGCGTGTGAAGGTCAGGCCCAGGATGCGTTCAGGTGCCACACCTCGATTGATAAGCGCGATGATGCGTTGGGTCATCGTAAAGGTTTTGCCGGAACCGGCACCGGCAACCACCAATACGTCAGCATCGACTGGCGCATCGATGATGGCGGCCTGTTCCGCACTGGGAGTGAACGTGCTCATGCTTGCCTCGTTTCGAAAATCGTGTCGATCTGGCCTGCACAGGCAGGGCAGACGTTCTTCATACGGCAGAATCCGATATGGGTGTCTTGCGGATGGGCCTCGATGATGGCTGATCTGCTGGCCGCCGCGGCATAGAATACGCGGGCGATCATGGTCAGCGACCATAACGTCTGCGTACCGGCGAGCGCGGCGAATTGCGCCCACGCTTCGGCACTCACACCTTCGGGAGGAGTAGCCGGATCTATGGCGGGTATGTCGAAGAAACGGTTGGGGTCTTTATACCAGTATCGGGGCGTGAACGGTTCGGCATTCAACGAGCCATCAGTGAACAGCGGCGGCTGGAAGGCACCTTCCGGAGCGTAGCTTCTGGCTGGTGCCGCATTCTGCCCGACATGGAATAGCACGCTTTGGCTGATATGCGGCATTGCGGCAAGTGCCTTGGCACCGCGCGGCCCGTCTTCGGGGAACACGAGGCCAAGCTGATAGCACACGAGCTGCAAATCATTGAAAATCTGTTTGACCGTGGGCGTTCTGCCTGTTTTGTAGTCAATGAGGCGAATGCATTCGCCGCCGTCTGCGAGTACGCGGGTTTCCATACGGTCGATGCGCCCGGACAGTCTCACGGTCAGATGCTCGTCCATGCCTTCCGGCCACCCTCCGACCAGTGCTCCCATCAGACGGACCAGCGTGTTCCGACCGATTGGGTGCAGGCCGGGCACGGCATTGTATGCGTCGAGTATGTCACGCACATCGAATCGTGCGGCAAACTCCCGTTCGCATTCGGCACCGGCCAATGCGCCAATGCTGAAGTTGCTGGAGTTCTTGCCAAGATACGTTTCCGGATCGGCGTCGCTGCGCACAAAGTAATCGGCGATGTTGCGCAGGGTATCCGCCGCGGACTCGTCCTTACGGGTGGCCTCATAGCGGTTCCGGGTGTCGGCTATGGCATTCGGATCAGGACGTTTGCTCTGATAGATGGCATTAAGCCGTGCCGAGACAGCCTCGATGCGACGTTCCGCGCCGGCCGTGGAGTCCAAGCCCAGTGCGGCCAACGCCTGGGCATTGTGGGAAAGATGGTCCAGCCCTTCCTCGCTGCCTTGCTGCGCAACCGCATGGATGAGGGTTCCGAAACTGGTGGCCACGGAGCTGGGGCGAGGACCGGCGAACCGGTTCTCCAGCATCCAGCACACCGGGCACGCCCATAGGCTGTCGACCGCCGATGGAGATAAGGTGACCATGGGCGCGGCCTGCGCATCCGTCTTGCCTTTCCCTGTTTGGATACCGTCAGGCTGTACACCACCAGATGACGCGCTGTCGGATGAGGCACTGTCAGATGAGGTATCGCCAGATGACGCACCGCCAGATGACGCACCGCCAGATGACGCGCTATCCGATTGGGCCGGCGATTCCACAAACGCCCAGCTCTGCGGATTTGCGGCGCGCACACCATGCTCTAACAGGAGTGTCAACGCAATCGCGGCGTCCTTTGCGGCAGCCTGCTGCGGTTGAGCAGTGGCCAGAACCGCGCGGGCGGCGCTGACCAACCCACGTGGGTCGGCGTCCAATCCGGCCAGATCATATTCGGCGAATCCCGCATGTGCCCCCACTGTGGTGAAAGGCGCCTGTTGCCGGTTGCGCGGATAGTATTCCGGCAGATACCCGAAGAGAAAGTCCGAGGGGCTCATGCTGTCGTTCCATACCGCGCTGATCATGATTCGCCGTGCACGGGTCAGCGCGACCAGGAAACTCTTCTTCTCGCCCGACAATACAGCCGCGAACCGCGGATCATGCCCGGTTTTGTCGCTTTCTTCAAGCGCTCCCCTCAGCACGAGCTCGGCAAGGTCTTCACCACCGAACATGGTGTTGCGCCCGGCGAGGTTCGGCCACACGTCTTGCTGGACCACCGGTATCCACGCATATTCCCAGTGGCGTCCGGCCGCGCCTGCCGGCGTAGTCAATGTCACCGCGTCTTCCACCGGTCCTATGTGGGCCAAGGAATCGGCCTGCACTTCCATGCCCCGAACCTGTGCCATGAATGACGTGATGTCTCGACTGGCGGTGGAATCATCGGCGAACTGGAACAGGCGCATTGCCGCGTCCAGCCGGTCATTGGCCGTACGCCCCTCTGCCGTGTTGAATAATGCCGCACGCTGCCAGACCGGTGCCAGACCGGTGGCGTTCCACGCAACAGACAGCGCATAGCGCGGCTGTACGCGCTGGCTTGCCGGCAGCCGCTCCAAGCCGGAAGCAACGCTGCCCACCAGATGCCACAGGTTCGCAAAAGCGCGGGCCTGAGGGTCGTTGCCGAGCACCGCGTGGATGGATGCGAGCGCAGCCTGCGCCGGCGCGGCGGCATCATCAATGGCAAGCATCACGTACAGCGCGTCAACGCCAAAGGCCAAGTCATCGCCGGACGGTTCACCGAGTATTTCGACAGACACTGGCAACGAAGTCACTGACGACGAAACCGCTGACGTCGAAACCACTGACGAGGATGTTTCACGACCTGTTTCACGCCGTGTTTCATGGTATGTTTCACGCAATGTTTCCCATGCCGTCGTCAGAGAGGTCAGCATGGCATCATCCGTGGCGAGATGCGCCAGCGACTCCAACGACCCCATGGCCGATTCGATCGGCGCAAGCCTTGCGGGACGCCCCTGACCGGGTTTGGCCCCGGCACTCACCAACGGGCCGTTCATCAACGTGGCCACTCTAGTCCTTATATATGCCGCGCAGGAAGCCAACGTCATCTGGCATTCCGCCATCCCCTCGGCACGCAATCGGGCAAGCTCCACAAGCGCGAACAATCCCTGCACGAAAGTCTCGTCCTTCAAAGGACGGGTGACCGACGAATACCGCACCGGTACACCATCTCGGCGCAGTCGTTCGCCGAACAGCCGCACGGCGGCATTGTCGTGGGTGATGACCGCCATGTCGTTCCACCGAATATGCCGGTCAAGATGCGCCCGCTTGATGCGCCAGACCACATCATCCAGCTCCTCACGTGAGGATCGGTACAGGCCGGCGGTCACCGTGCCGTCCGCCTGATAATTCGCTGCATCGACTCCGCCCAGTATGGCGGTCAGCTTGCCGGGACGCTCGGCCGGAGGCAGCGGCTCGTCTTCCGGCGAGGGAATCGACAGCGAAATACGAGACGCGATCACATCAGCCATCGTCATGTGCGACTGATCAGCGACGGCACTGCCGCCAACCAGCTGTTCTTCCTTGGCCTTCAGCCGCCCTTCCACGGCACGGCGCATCAGATATTCCGGATACGATCCGCGGAAGGTCTGCACCGATTCATCCGGGTTGCCGACCAGCACCAACTTGACGCCGGCATTCCCCAACTCCTCCAAGAAGCGCATGCCGGCCAGCGTGGTGTCTTGAACATCATCCACAACCAGCAGCCGGGGCAAGCCCAACGCCTCCACACACATAGGCCGGTCGGAATCATCCGCGTGATCGGCGGCGAATGCCTCACGCACCACACGAGCGCCTGCCACCAGCAAATACGAGGCATCCAAACGGTATTGCCCCGGATATACCGCGCTTTGGGCTGCAATATATTCACGGCGCAACGCGAAAGCCAAACGCCATTGCACCGACAATCGCGCGTCCTCCGTCACGGCGTCCAAGAGACGTGGCTCTTCGTGAACGCCTACACCGAGCTCATCCAATCGGGCCAGCATATCGCGCAACTGGCTGATAAACGCATCTGAAATACCTCGCGTGAACCTATCCGCGCTGGTCGAGCCGCCTGCCGACGTCGGAGACGGCGAATCCGACCCTTGTTGCGAGAGGCTTGATTGTGCGGAAGCGGCCGAGCCGGGCATCTCGCCGGCACCGGCATCGCGTATGAGTCTCGCCCAGTCATCCTGGGCAAAGTAGACGCGCAGCAAATCACAGGTGCCGCAATCATCTCCCGCTACGGCATGGCGCAGATGCACGGCCATGACTTGACGCAGCAAAGCATCCTGTTCCGCACCGTTCAGCAATCGAGGCGACGGCAATCCAGTTCCCTCGCGCGAAGCCGATATGGCCCGGAATGCCACGGCACCCAGCGTGGTGACCGGCCTGGCCTGCACGGAAAACCCGAGCTCACGAATCACCCGATTGCCCAATGCGTCGGCGGCCACACGGCCGGATACGGCCATCACCGCCTGCGTGCCACCGTAGCGGCGCAGCCCCGCCATCAACACCGATAAGGCGAATTCAGTTTTGCCGCTTCCAGGCGTGCCGACAATCAGCCTCGCCGCTCCATCACGGTCGATGCCGTCCAGCACTGTTCCAGGTTCAAGTCTCGTCATCATGGCTCCAGCCTAAACCCGACCGTCACAGAGGGAAAAATTTTACCGAACCCGACGAAGAATCGTACCCTTGACGGTATCCTGTAGAACGAATGCAGGGAGAGCGCATTTTCCAAGGAGGGAGGGAACAGATGGACAACATTCCGATGAGACCGCCGAAGCTGCCCGGATATGATTTCGTCCAGATGTTGGGAAGCGGTGCCACCGCCACGGTGTACCTATATAACCAGCGTATGCCCGCACGCCCGGTGGCGGTAAAGGCCAGCGCCAAAACCCTTGACCCACGGGCCGCTGCCCTGTTCAACCGCGAGGCCAACTTCATGGCCAAGCTGTCATCCCACCCGTACATTCTGCCGGTATATGGTGCCGGCGTCACCTCCGATGGCCATGGCTACATCGTCATCGAATATGCGCCGGGCGGCACCTACAACAGCATCATGAAGGCCCGGTCCATGACCTGCGAGCAGGTACTCGACCTCGGCATCAAGCTGTCAAGCGCGCTGTTCACCGCGCATCGCAGCAATATCATCCATCACGACATCAAGCCCAGCAACATTCTCATCACCTCGCAGGGCTTGCCTGTTCTGGGTGATTTCGGTATCTCCACCGATGTGTATGACCGCACCGAAACCGGATTCTCGCCGCCGTGGGCACCGCCTGAGGTGCTTCAGCATCTGACCAATGGTTCGGAAGCCGCCGACATCTATTCACTGGCGGCCACCCTGTACGCCATGTTCGTCGGCTGCTCGCCATTCCAGCACGATTATCACCCGCGTTCGCAATCGGAACTGATTTCGCTGATCGTCAACCAGCCATTGCCTCGCCTCAACCGCCCCGACGTGCCGGCCGATGTGGAAGCGGTGCTGCGCCGGGCCCTGAACAAGGACCCCGACCAGCGGTACTACTCCGCGTTGGAGTTCGCACGTGCCATGCAGCGTGTGCAATTCGCATATTTCGGGCATGCCACTCCCGTTACCGTGGAAGGGATGCCGGCCTATCCCAAAGACATCGAGCGTCGGCGCCGGGCCACGGACCAGCGAGATCAGATCACCCGTTCGTCACGGCGATGGGTCAAACCGGTGGGTATTACCGTCGGTATACTTGCGGCGATCACCGCAGCGGCACTGATATTCGCCTTCGTGGTCGTTCCCCGCATGGACAGCGCCACCGGATCAGATACCAAACAGGTGGCGACGCCCGGCACCAAGGATGATGACAACAACCGCAATAATCAGGATGACGTGATCACCGATACCGCGAACGCCCAGATTCCTTCCCCGGAGAATCTGAACGGCACCTATGCGGCGGATGGGTCATCCGTGACGTTCGCCTGGACGAATCCAGACCCGCAAAGCGGTGATACCTATGCGTGGGCCATAGTGCAGGGCAGCAATACCGACCAGAGCGCGCAAACCGTCACAACGTCAGATCCCACGGTGACCGTCAACGCGCAGGAAGGCTCGCAGACCTGCATTCAGGTGTCCATTGTGCGCAAGAACCGCCAGATGTCCGTCAGCCCCGCCATCGCCTGTGCGGCCAAGCCGCAAGAATGATCCGCTCGCCACTGCCGGGCATGCCACCCTGGCATTGCGTATCGCATCAGACGTGCGCCCAGCAGCGGCGAATTCACCAAATGGACAACAGGAACGGCAGGTATTGGAACCGTAAAGCGTTGTCATTACACCAGCAACCAGAGAAAACAGGGGTCAGGGAGTTCAGATGGCCACATCGTCCCAGTCATACGATCGTCGCCGACGCATCAGCGCGGCTTTGCGCCGCCTTATGCCCTCCGGAGGGCATACGTGGACGGTTCCCGTAATCACGCTCCTGCTGCTTCTGGGACTTGTTGCCGGCGCGGTGATCATGAGCACCGTCACGCGCCGCCATGTGCAACTGGACGATGGCACCGTATGGGTCACTTCGCTGAAAAACCAGAAGGCCGCACGATTCAACGTAAAGAACAAGGAGGCCGACGCCGGCGTCTCCTCCTCCGCCCCACGATTCGACATCGCACAGCATAATGGCGACACCATCCTGACCGAAACGACCAAAGCCTCCACCATCAAGGCATCCACGGTCAGCACCGGTGTCAAGACCGACATCAAAGCCAACACCACCACTGTGGTCGGCGGGGATACCGCAGCCCTGATCAACGAGAAGACCGGCAATGTGTGGACCGGCTTGTCGGAAAACCTTGATTCCGTGACCCCCACCACTTCCGATCCGAAAATAAAGCTGGGCGAGGGCGGGCGCATCGCAGTAACCCACGATGGCAAGGTCTACGGATACCGTCCATCCGACGGTATGGTGCTGCGTCTTGACAATCCCAGCAGCGCCAAGGCCAAAACCCTCGAATCGCTGACCGACGGCAAGCAGCAGACCGTTGAAAGCTTTACCGTCATCGGGAGCACGCCGGTAATCGCAACCGGCAAAACCGTCATATTCAAGGGCGGCCGCGTCGATGTCGACACGACCGGCACCCTCACCCTTCAGGAGCCTCCCACCGATGACATACAGTCCGATTGGGTGGCCGCGGCATCACCGAGAGGCCTTGCGCTTATCCCGTTGAAGTCCAATGCCAAGGCGAATTTCATAGCCAACGGGGGCAAGGCGAATCCAGCACGACCGGTATCGTCCAAGGGCTGCGTGTACTCGGCTTGGAGCCAGAAGGCCAGCAACTACATTCGCGCCTGCTCCCCCACGGATACCAGCGTCAAGCCGCAAACCCTCGAATCCGTCAATACTACTTCCGAATTGGTGTTCCGCACCAACCATCGCCTTGTGGTGCTCAACGACACGGTTAACGGCAATGTGTGGAACCCTGAGGATTCCACCAAAGTCATCAAAATACAGTGGAACAAAATACAGACCGAGCAGACCGAGAAAGAACAGCAGAACAACGACTCGGCCAACAACCACCACGACTTCTCCAAGACCTGTTCCGCACAATCCGGCCAAATCAAAGCCGAGGATGATGAAATCGGCGCACGAGCCGGTTCGGAACAGATTCTCGACGCGCTGCGCAATGACGAGCAGACCGATTGTTCCGTACTGAAAATCACCAAGGTTGGCGCACCAAACAACAAAGACGTCACCATTTCGCCGATTTACGACGGCCGGTATCTGCAACTCGATGCCTCCGCCGCATCCGCAGGCACCGTTACCTTTACTTACGATATTTCCGATGGTCGCGGCCAGACCTCTTCCGCCACGGTGACCGTAACCCTGAATGATGGAGGCAACCACGCTCCCGTACAGTTCGACACTCCTCCCGAGATCGATGTGGAGCAGGGAGCCAGTTATACCGCCAATGCGCTGAGCAGCTTCAACGATCCGGATGGAGACCCGCTCACTCTGGTCTCCGCTGTGGCCCAGAACACCGACCAGGTGCAGGTGTCCACCCGAGCCGACGGCCAGCTTACGTTCAACACCGGTGCGCTGGCGTCGGGACGTGTGGGCGTCGAGGTCACCGTCTCCGACGGCACGGCAACCGGCACCGGCATGGTGTATTTCTCGGTCAAGCCCGCGAACACCTTGGCCGCGGTCATCGACCCGGTAGCGAAAACCACCGTTCCCAACACGGATACCGTCGTCAAGCTGTCCTCTTATGTGCATGGCACTTCCTTGCAGCCGGCACAACTGACTCAGGTGGATACGCCCAACGGCGCTTCGACGACCACCAATGCGGCGGATATGTCGTTGACGTTCAAGGCCACCAATCCCGGCACCTATTATGTGCCCTACATCATTACTCAAGGTTCGATTCCGGCCACCGGATTGGCTCGAGTCGAGGTGCAGCCCGCCACCGGCGAGGCCGCCAAACCGGTTGCCGCCAACGATGTCGCCCTGCTTGGCGCGGATAATACCGCCATTGTGGAGCCGCTCACCAATGACGTCGATCCGATGGGCGGTGTGCTGTCCGTCACCACGGTGAGCGCACCGGCCGACTCCGGCATCAAGGTTGGTCTCGTCAGCCATAAGCGCGTGTATATCACCGCGCGTCAGGTGCCCACGAAGCCCGTCGCCCTTACCTACACCGTGGCCAACGCCTCCGGAACCGCCAAGGGCACCATCGTGTTGCAGCCGCCGGCTCTGGCCACCTCGAATTCAGTGCCCAAGGCCAGCAATATCAATGCCCAGGTGCGTACCGACGGCATCGTGTCCGTGGATGTGCTTGACCATGTGGCCTACTCGGATGGCACCACGGTCAAACTCAAGAACAACCTGCAATACGACAAGGGGACGTTCAAGGGTCTGGCCTTCGTCTCTGGAGACACGGTCCGCTACCAAGCATCCAGCGAGACCGGCAACTTCCCCATCACCTATACGGTTGAAGACAATCTGGGTAATGTGGCTTCCGCCAATATCACCATTACCGTGCATAAGAGCGACGCAGCGAGCAAGGCCGCGCCAACCCCGCATGACGCCGAAGCGCAGGTTGCCGCCGGGCAGAAGGTCCGCATCCCCATCACACTGACCGGCATAGACACGGATGGCGACGACGATCAGCTGTTGGGTCTGGGCAACAAGGCACCCACGCTGGGCCGCATATCCGAAGTCGGTTCCGACTACTTGGTCTATGAAGCGTATCCGGATTCGTCCGGCACCGACACCTTCTCCTATGCCGTGGAGGATTGGACCGGTCAGCGCGCACAGGCGCAGATCCGCGTGGGCGTATTCCAAGGATCGTCCGACTCCGGCGTATACGCCAGGGATGACGAAATCACGTTGAGGCCCAATACGGCCGCAACCGTGCCGGTCGCGCAGAACGACATCTCCGGCGACAACACCAATCTGACCGTCGACAAGCATGTCGAGGTCCAAGGTCTCGACGGGGTGAGCGTGAAAGACAATATGCTCTCCTTCACCACGCCCGACAGCGCCACCACCGACTATATCGCCTACACGGTCAAAGACAAGGCCGGCTTGTCCGATACGGCCACCCTCACGGTAAACGTGGATCCGAATGCCGCCATCGAGCCGCCTACCGCCTACGACTATCGCGTGCCGTCCGCCGCCACCATCGATAAGAAGTCCGTGGATGTGGATGTTTCCCAGTGGATCGCCAATCCTTCCGGCACAGCCAATGAGCTCAAGGTCGGCGTGCATCCCTCCGCCAGCGCTCACGCTCACGTCAGGGGCGGCGAGCATTCGACCACCATCACCGTCGACCTGACGTCACAGGCGCGAGCCGTGCCTTACACGGTGACCAATACGAAATACAACATCACCTCCACCGCGTTCATCCAGGTACCGGCCTATGGTGTCTTTCCGCCCACGTTGCGTCCCAAGGCACCGGAATTGAAGGTCAATTCGCGCGAGACCATTGAAATCAACATCAATGACTATGTCCGCGTCGGCGCCGGCAAGGAACCGTATATCGAAAGCGCTGATTCCGTCAGCGCCACCAAGGCCTCCAACTCCGATTTCTACGTGAACGACAAGACCCTGAAGTTCACTGCGGCAAAAGACTACGCAGGCCCCGCCTCCATTACCTTTACCGCTGTGGATGGCAAGCAGGGATCGGATAAGACCAAGATCATCAATTCCGCAGTGATCACTCTCCAGATCACGGTGATAGGCCGCGATGTGCCGCCGCCCACGTTCTCGTCCTCCACTATTGATGTCGAGGCGGGCGCGGACCCCAAGACCGTTGATCTGACGGCGCTCACCCATGCACCGTCCGGCGTGTATGACGACGAAAAGCAATACACGTATTCCGGTGGAAGCTCATCATCCAGGCAAATCACCGCAAACCTGTCCCGTTCCGGTAGCTTGCAGGTTTCCGCCACCAAGGATGCCGCTCCTGGCACCACCGCGTCCATTCCCGTGCAAATCGCATACGGCGCGGGCACCGTGAATGCCGGTGTGACCGTGCGCGTAGTGTCTTCGACCCGTCCGCTGACACGCGTCGGCAACAAGACGTTGAAGATCAAGGCCGGTGCCAGCGATGCCGTGAACGTGCTTACCGGCGCGTACAATCCGTTCCCCGATTCCTCGCTGACCGTCATCAGCTGCAAGGCGGATGACGCCGCCAAACTCACCATCGCCGGATGCGATGCCTCCGGAAACATCACCATCGCCGTCGCATCCGATGTAGGTGCTTCCACGAACACCGTGCTCGTCACCGTGCAAGACGGCACCAAGTCCAAGGATCGTGAAGTCACCGCATCGATTACCGTGTCCGTGATCGACAAGCCCGAGCCGCCACTGCTCTCCCCCGTAGCCGGGGAACCGCAGGACAGCGCGGTCAGCCTCACATGGACGCCCGGTGCCGCCAATGGCAGCCCGATCACCAACTACAAGGTCAGTTGGACCGGTGCCGTCACCGGAGAGAAGGATTGCGGTACCGTCACCTCATGCCAGGTCACTGGTCTGAAGAACGGCAAAACCTATTCCTTCACCGTCGCCGCGCGAAATGACGTCGGCTGGTCCAAGCCGTCCACCGCCGTCGAAGCCACACCGGACAAGGTGCCGTCCGCTCCCACCGATGTTACGGTCACAGGTGGCAATAAAACCGCCAAGGTGACGTGGAAAGCGCCGAGCGGTGATTTCAGCGCCGTCGACAACTATTCAGTGACCGTCACCGGTGCAGGTGCTCCGCAGACCAAGGAAACCGGCAATACGGCCACCGAGCTGTCGTTTACGTTCAACAACAACGACATTTCCGATGGCACCGCCATTACGGCGACCGTCAAAGCCCATAACAAAATCAATTGGAGTGCCGAGTCCGCCGCATCGCCGTCAGAGAAGATCTGGGGAGACCCGGATGCGCCGAACATTGCGTTGTCGAACGACGACACCACGGTAACGGCGAAAGTCACTCTCGGCAATAACCGCAATGCCGGCTGCCGGCGAATTTCCTTGGGAGGAGACGTCAAGGACACCATCGATTGCAGTGACAGTGGCGCTACGTTCGATATCAATGAGAACGATTTGAACACCCGGGAAATCACCGTAACGGCCACCGTGGTGCCGCAGCGCGATGCTTCCTCCGGCACGGGCAAGAGCAGCTTTGTCCCGCAGTACAAGGTCCAGCCGCCCACTGACGTCTACACCACCGGATCCGGCAGTACATGCACCGTGCATTGGACCAAGCAGGGACATGCGCAGTCCTACAGCGTGACTGCCGATGGCATCGATTCCGGTACAGCTACTAACCGGAACTCACTCGACTTCCGAATGAGTCCTTGGGCCAAATGCAACACCGCATCGGTGCAACAGGTGTTCAACGGCGCTACCAGCGACGCCGTCACCGGAGGCCCGCACAATGGCGCTCCTTACACCTATGAGAAGAAGGCTGTAATCAACAAACCGCAGGAGCTGCGCTGGTCAGACAACGCTCACGTCATTAACGTCACCGGCGGTTCGGTTGATGTCTATGGCAAGTCGGCCACTGTACAAATCATCATCAATGGCCAACCGTTCACGTGGAACTCCGGCCAGCCATTGGATGTCACCGACTTGGCCGTGGCCGCCGATGGCAACTACGCGTGGAGCGTCAAAGTCACCGGCGGGCCGGGATACTCCGGTCTCGACAACACTGCGGACGGAGGCAGCGTCGCGGGCACACGTCCCTCTGACTCCTCGGAGGGGACCAAGTCGCTCAAATCCGGTACCGATGTCACCACTTTGGCCAAGAACCCCTGGATTCTTGGTTTCGGCAATACCCCAATATCGTCAACCACCATTCACAAGCAGTAGGAGAACATCCATGAGCGAGAACATCGATGACGCGACGCAGTTGTCTGACACGACCCGCCTGTCCGACAGCACGCAGCTATCCGACAGCACGCACTTGTCCGACGCCACGCACCTGGCATCCGCACCACACACCGGCACGACCCCAAGCACCGAGTCGGCGCCGCAGTCCGTTGCGCTGCCTAACCTGCCGCAGCGGCCGTCACAAGCGCCGTCAGAAAAGCCGTCTCCTACTACTGATGCCGCCTCCATTCCTGCGGGCGATGACAGCACCGTGCTCAAGCCGCGCAAGGGATCGACGCCAGCCATCCCGCAGCAGGTCACCGCGCAATCACAGCCACAATCCCAGCCGCAGCGTCAGTCGAGCAAAGCCGCGCAAGCAGCCGCATCGGCACTGCCCGCCAGCATCAATTCCGGACTACTGCCCCAGCCCACGGCTCAGGTCCGGGATTTCCAGCAGTCCTTCAATGCGCTGGTCGAAAATGTCTCCAAGGTGGTTATCGGCAAGACCATCCCTATCAAGCAATGCGTCACCGCACTGATGGTCGGTGGCCATATTCTGCTTGAAGACAACCCCGGCACCGGTAAGACCCAGTTGGCCCGAGGCTTGGCCAATTCCATTTCCACCGGTTTCAAGCGTGTTCAGTTCACGCCCGATCTGCTGCCTTCGGATGTGGTGGGTGTGACTTTCTACGATCAGAAGCGCGGAGAATTTGAGTTCCGCGAAGGCCCGATTTTCGCCTCCATCGTGCTGGCCGATGAGATCAACCGTGCATCGCCGAAGACGCAGTCCGCACTTCTGGAGGTTATGGAAGAGCAGAAAGTCACCGTTGACGGCGTCACACATGATGTGCCGCAGCCGTTTATCGTGATCGCAACCCAGAACCCCATCGAGCAGCTCGGTACCTATAAGCTGCCTGAGGCGCAGATGGACCGATTCCTTATCAAGACGTCAATCGGCTACCCGGGCCATGATGTGTCCGTCGATATCCTCAAGCAGGTCGATATCACCGACCGTGCGCAGACCATTTCCCCGGTGCTGAGCGGTGACGATGTCATGCGGCTGCGTCAGGTGGCCACCGAAATCTATGTGGATGATGCGATTCGTGAATACATCGTCAGGCTCGTCGAGGCGACCCGCCACAACGAGAAGATCACGGTCGGCTCCTCCATGCGTGGCGCTTTGGCACTGACCCGATGCGCCCGTATCTGGGCCGCGGCCGATGGCCGTGCCTACGTGGTGCCGGATGACGTCAAGGACCTTGCAGTGGCCGTGCTCGCACACCGTATCACGCTGACTCCGGAAGCCACCTTCGATGGCGCGACTCCGGAAAGCCTGATCGCACAGGTGCTCGAAGACGTTCCCTCCCCCACCATCGGTTCCTGATAGGGCCCGGAAAGGTATCCGACCATGGCATCTACATCCGCCGCATTACGCCGTCGCCGGCGCGCTGAACGCATGTTCAAGCGCGCGGTAAGACGCATCAGACGGTTCTTCGCATCCTACGTCTCGCCCTTGGGCTGGGCGGTAACGGGCGCAGGCATCGCATGCCTTATTGCGTTCCCGTTTCTGGGCTGGTATGAGCTGCTCGTATTCGGCATCGTGGCGATGGTGATGATGCTCGCGGCAATCGTGCTTTCCCTCGGCAACACACGCTTCCACGCGTCCATCGTCGTATCCAATCATCGCGTGACCGTGGGAGACACCGTATCCGTTATCGTCGGCATCGACAACACCGGCAGAACGCCGACGACCACGGCACGCGGATATCTGCCAATCGGCGATGCGCATGAACGATTCAGCATCCCCATGCTGGCTCCCGGGCAATCCAAGCAAACCGATGTGGAGTTCCGTACCGTATCGCGCGCAATACTGCCCATCGGCCCATTGCGCATCCGCAAGGGAGACCCGTTCGGTCTGGTGCGTCACGAAAAGGAGCTGGCCGACCGCATCACCGTATTCATCCACCCTCGTACCGTGCGTCTCGATACTCTGAATGCCGGCGTGCCCCGCGACCTGGAAGGCCAACCATCCGGCCAGATCGTGGATGATGATCTCGACTTCTACGGATTGCGCGAATACGAGCCGGGCGACGACGTGCGTAACGTCCACTGGCTGAGCTCCGCGAAAACCGGCACGTTGATGATTCGCCAATATGAGGCCACGCGCCGCACCGACACCTCGGTGACCATCAGCGTGAACCCGGACGAATACGTCAACGGCGAGGAATTCGAGATGGCGGTGTCCATCCACTCCTCCATCGGCGTCAAATGCCTGCTGCAGGATCGTCCATTGTTCTGCCACGCGGGCAACGCGCACGGCCAGCCGCGCAACGCCATGGAGTTCCTCGACAACGCCAGTGCCATAGAGCCTGATCGTGAGGATAATCCGAATCTCGCCGAGGGCACGCTGAAGCACAGTCCTGATGCTTCGTTCTATTTTTTCACTGTTGGATCGCTGAAAGACATCGAGCAAATCAAGCGCATGACCTTGGCCTTGCCCCGATCGGCCAGCTGCGTGGTATTGCAGGCCAGCGCCGGCGCCAATCGCGGCATCAGAAGATTCGCCAACTTCACATTGGCCACCATCGGCGACCTCGATGATCTCCCGCTGATCATGGGGGTGCTCGCATGACCTTCGACCAGTCCAGTATCACCAATACCAATACCGCTGCGTACGCCGGATCGAGCGGCACATACACCGGCACTTCCTCCGGCACGTACACCGGGACCTCCACCACCACCGGCTCCTGGGCCGACTCCACACATTCGGTTATCTGGATGACCAGAGGCAATGTGCTTCGCGGCATGGGCCTCAGTCGCCAGCCGTGGGGCAAACGAATCGCCAGCCTCGTACTCATAGCGGCGATGATGTTGCTGGCGCAAGCCAATCTCATCGACGTGTACGGCGGCGTGGCCACTTGGGCGATTGCCGCTGTACCGGCCACCTTGCTGGGCGCGATCATCGCTCTGGCGGGCATGTTGCCGGCGTTGCGACTGTGGTGGCAAATCGTGTTTCTGGCGTTTGCCCAATTCATCATCGGCCCGGTGGTAACGCTGAGTTCCACTACGTCCCATTACGTGATTCCCACCTTGAAGACCTTGAGTTCAGGTTGGGAAATGACGTTTGGCTCGTTCAAGTACATTATTTCCGTCGATCCGCCTCTGGGCACGCAAGACGGCGTGCTGATGGCGGTATGGACCATCGGCCTGTGGCTTACGTTCTTCACCGGCGTGTTTGCCATTAATGCCAACGCATGGTTGTCTCTGGTGGGAGTGCTGCCCCTTGCGGCGGCCGTGGCCGTATGTGCCCTGCTGGGCACAGACAGCGGCTGGCAACGCGCCATCTGCGGTATTGCCTTTGCCTTGCTGCTGATTATCTGGCTGTCTTGGCGTCTTGAACTGCTGGAAGGGGGGCGCTGGATATCCGCGCTGATCATCGTCGTGCTCGCTGCCGGCCTTGCTTTCGGGGGCACGTTGCTGGTGCCACAGGACCGTTTCGTGCTGCGTGACCGCTACGATCCGCCGTTAAGCCCCTACGATTACACCAGCCCGCTCAGCGGCATGCGATCCTATATCAAGGACCACAAAAAAGACGTGTTGCTGACCGTTCATAATCTGCCGGCCGGAACACCGGTCAAACTTGCGGTGATGGATCGATTCGATGGCACAGTATGGAACCTGTCCGATTCTTCCGAAGCCACGGACTCCTCGAATTATCATCGCGTGGGCACCACGATCAAGGCGGATGAGCAGGGTAAATCCTTCACTGCGACCTTCACCGTCGATCAGGAACTGACCGACACCTGGCTGCCGCTGGCGGGAGCGGCCACTGGCGTGAGCTTCGCCAACGATGCCGACAACGGCAATGACACGTTTTACTACAACACGGATACCGATTCCGCCATTATTCCCGCCGGCACGCGTAAAGGCCTCACCTATACCGAATCCGGCATTATCGCCCGCAAGCCCACCGATAAGCAGATCAGCAGTGCGGCTGCGGCCCGCATCACCCAACCAGAAGCCCAGGATGTTCCCGATTCGGCCAGCAAACTGGCCACGTCCATTGCCGGCGGGCAGTCCTCGGGCGGTGCCGCAGCCACGGCGTTGGCCGACACATTGAAAGACTCCGGATGGTTCTCTCATGGACTTGAAGGCGACTATCCCTCCGATGCCGGCCATGGCAACTACCGCATCAACAAGCTGCTGGCAGGCACGGCCATGGTGGGCGACTCCGAGCAATATGCCTCCGCCATGGCACTGATGGCTCGTGATCTGGGACTGCCCTCCCGTGTGGTCCTGGGCTTCCTGCCGAAAAACGAGGATGGCGAAATCACCGATGCCCGCACGGAGAAGACCTCAGGCAATGGCACCAAAATCGAATTCACCGGCAACGATGTCACCGCTTGGGTGGAAATCAAATTGCAGGGCCTGGGATGGGTGGCGTTCTATCCGACGCCCAAGGAGACCAAGATGCCTGATGAAAACCAGAACCTGACGCCGCCGAATCCGCAGACGCTGGTCCGGCAACCACCAGTGCCGTTGACCGATCCGCTGCGCGATCAGACGCAAGCCAAGGGCCAAAGCTCATTGGCCGGCGCCGACGCCGATGATTCGCCGACCAACCTGTTCTGGGCGCGGTTCTGGCGAGTGACCCGCAAGGTGGCCCTGTACGGCAGCCCATTGTGGACCCTACTCATCGCCTGCGGTCTGATTCTGATGTTCAAGGCCATACTGCTGGCACGAGCGCGGCGGCATGGCAGTCCGAAAGCCCGTGTGGCAGCAGGTTGGAATGCCATACGCATGCTTGCCGAGCAAAGCGGCATCACAGCCAAGGGCACTCGTCGAGATCAGGCCGGTGCCATCGCCCGTCAACTCGGCACAGATGACCAGGCTTTGATCCAGCTTGGCCGGGAAGCCGACTACGCCACGTTCTCGGGGCAAGACATTGAATCGGGCCAAGCCACCACATATTGGGCAGGAGTCGACCAATTGCGCAAGGCAATGCTCGCTTCTTTGCCGCGTTTCAGGAGGATACGTACACGACTTTCCCTGAAAAGCGTGGCTATACTGTCAAATGGGCACGCAGCAAAGCCGCACACGACGCATGTCAAGCGCGCGCATAAGAAGGGGAAGGCGTCATGACCACAGGCTCCATCCGTATCGCGATGACCAGTGACGTGGGTCTTAGGCGCAAAAACAACCAAGACACCGGATTCGCGCAACAAGGCGTGTTCATGGTCTGTGACGGCATGGGCGGCGGCATGGGCGGCGAGCAGGCAAGCCAGTTGGCTGCCCAGCATTTCGCACAATTGGCCGCCATACCGTCACGCACCCGTCAGGATATCGACGACACCTTGGCCCGGGCCCAGCACGACATTCTTGATCTGGGAGACCGCCTTGGCGGCGTGGCCGGCACGACCTGCTCCGGTTTGGTACTGCCCCAAGATCATGCGGATTCCACCAGCGCCCGCAGCGCTGCTTTGTTCAGTGACGCCGATGATCAGGACTTCTCGGACCAGACCTATGTGGTCAATGTTGGCGATTCCCGCACCTACCATCTCAGTCCGTTGGCGCATGCCGATGCTCCCGCCACGGATATCATTCCCGTGTGGGACGCCGCTTCGCTGATCCGCATCACGCGAGACCATTCGCAACGTCAGGAAGCCATCGATTCCGGGCAGATGTTGCCAGAAGAGGCGGAGGCGACCATTCCACGCAACATCATCACACAATGTCTGGGTGATCCGGATGGCATCATGCCCGACGTATATGTCGCCGATCTGACCGGCCGCTTCATCATCTGTTCGGATGGATTGCATGGCGAGGTGCCGGACGAACAGATCGCGGCCATCGCCGCGGCGCATTCCAGTCCGCAGGAGGCCGTGGACGCCTTGGTGGCGGCCGCTCTTGATGCGGGCGGAACCGACAATATCACTGTGATTGTGGCCGATATGCCATTGACCGAACCCGAACATCATGCGTTCAGCGCATTCAGGCTGGACGAAGGTGAGGATATCGGCGCCATTGAAGACGCAACACTACAAACACTACGGACCATACGTTCGGCATAACCGAGCGAACATAAGGAGGTAATCCCATGGTTGATTATGATGCTGCGGTCGCTGCCGTACAAGATCCGAACGCGGATCCGATTCTGTTGGCAAAAATCGCCTACGAGAATCCGGAATTCGGTGCCAATGTCGCCGTGAATCCGCGCTGTTATCCCGGCTTGAAGCGTTGGATCGCCGAGTTCGGTGACGATCGCGCCCGCGAGACCCTGGCGCAATACGGGTTCACTGCCGAGGCATTCGGCGGCCCGGTTCAGGATCAGAAAGCCACGGCACAGGCGGCCCAGCAGCCCGCCGCCAAACAGGCTCAGCAGCCCGCGGCTCAGGCGGCATTCGAGGAGCCTGTGGCCACCAATCCTTACGGTTTCACCGCCGAACAGGCCCTGACCACCACCGACCAGATGCAAATCGCCCAGATTGCCCAGTACGCGCCTGAACTACGCGCCTGCATCGCACGTAATCCCAACACCTATCCGGCACTGATCGAATGGCTGGGCCAGCTCGGCGACCCGGCAATCAACGCCGCTCTGGCTTCCCGTCAGTGAAAGGACGGCATCATCATGGCCAAACTTCCCTACCCTCCAGCACCTGAACTGGGTTTGTATTCTGACGATCCGGTGGAAGGCACCCCGGATTCCGCAGTTGGCACAGCCGAACCGCAGAACGACTACGGGCAGCCCAGTACCGCGGAAGCGGCAACCAATACCGCTTTTACCGCAGAGCCTGCCGCCACGGCCGCCGCCGCTGAGCCCGCTGCCACCGCTCCGGCAGACACCACACCGCACGCCGCCGAAAACGACATCGAGGATTGGGACAGCACCGTGCTCTCCTCCTCGTTCACGTCCAAGGCACCAAAGAAGACGTACCTGCTGCATAACGATGTCACCGGCCAGACCATCGTGATCGATAAGAGCACGTTGCTGGGCCGCAAGCCTTCCATGGATGTGCCGCAGGGTGCCAAGGCGGTGCGTATCGTAGACCCGACCCGCACCACATCCCGCAACCATGCCGCCATCAGCATCGACACCGATGGCGCGCTGTGGATCGAGGACTACGGCTCGTTGAACGGCACCTACACCATCACCAATGGCCAAGAGACACAAGTCACCAAGGGCACACCGCTCAAGCTCAGCGCGCCTGCCACGGTGCGTATCGGAGACCAGTTCTTCCAGTTCACCGAAAAACAGGCTTGAGTAATCAAGCAACGAGCGGCTGCCTGCTCTTGTTCAACAGGAAAATCACAATGGCAAATATACGGATGGCCCGGAACTGATATAGTTCCGGGCCATCTTATTGCGATTAACGCAAGATCTGAGTCCTAGAAGGGGCATCCTTTCTAGGACCTTCTCACTTACTCCTCGATGTCAGGCTGACCGCCCTGATCGGAGTAGAAATCATCCGGGTTGAAGTCGTCGCCGAGCTTCAGATCGCCGAACTCGAGGTTCGAGAAGTTCAGGTCAGACAGGTCGGCGTCGGAGAAGCTCGCGTCGCCGAGATCGCCATCGCCGCCCAGACCGAAGTTCGGGTAGATGGTGTCGCGGATGGCCTTGTCAGGCTCGACCACGGCGTTGCGGTAGCGCGCGAGGCCCGTACCGGCCGGGATGAGCTTACCGATGATGACGTTCTCCTTGAGGCCCTTGAGGTCGTCGACCTTCTCGGAGAGGGCGGCTTCGGTGAGCACGCGGGTGGTCTCCTGGAAGGATGCGGCGGACAGCCAGGAGTCGGTGGCCAGCGACGCCTTGGTGATACCCATAAGCGCCGGACGACCGACGGCCGGACGGCCACCGTTCTTGACGATGTTGCGGTTGATCTCGCGGAAGCGGGCGTTGTCCACCAGCTCACCCGGCAGCAGGTCGGTGTCGCCGGAGTCGATGATGGTCACGCGACGGGTCATCTGGTGCACGATGACCTCGATGTGCTTGTCGTGGATATCCACACCCTGGGAGCGGTACACGGTGTGCACTTCCTCCACGATGTTGACCTGGGCGGCGCGCTTGCCGAGGATGGTGAGGATCTTCTTGGGGTCCACAGAACCTTCGACCAGCTGGGTGCCGACCTTGATGTGGTCGCCGTCGGCAACCTTGAGCGGCACGCGCTTGGAGACCTGGTAGGTGATCGGCTTGATCACGCCGTCTTCCTTCGGTGCGCCGGAATCGGCGTCCGGGGTCAGGATGATCTGGCGACCGCGATCGTTCTCCACGATCTTGATGCTGCCGGCGAACTCGGTGATCGGGGCCTCACCCTTCGGGGTGCGGGCCTCGAAAAGCTCGGTGACACGGGGAAGACCCTGGGTGATATCGGAGGCCGCGGCCACACCACCGGAGTGGAAGGAACGCAGCGTCAGCTGGGTACCAGGCTCACCGATGGACTGGGCGGCGACGATACCGACGGTCTCGCCGACATCGACCAGCTTGTTGGTGGCCAGGGACCAGCCGTAGCACTTGGCGCACACGCCGCGCTTGGACTCGCAGGTCAGCACGGAACGGCACTTGACTTCCTCGACGCCGTGGGCCACGAGGTCGTTGAGCACGTCCATGGACAGGGCGTCGTCGCGCTTGTACAGCACGGTCTGTCCGTCGGCCGGGTCGATGACGTCGGCGGCGAGCAGACGGGAGTACGGGCCACCGTCGGCGGCCTTGACGAGCACCAGGTTGCCGTCGTTGTCGCGCTCGGCGACGCGGATGGGCAGACCGGCCTTGGTGCCGCAGTCCTCTTCGCGCACGATGACGTCCTGGGAGACGTCGACCAGACGACGGGTCAGGTAACCGGATTCTGCGGTACGCAGTGCGGTATCGGCCAGACCCTTACGTGCACCGTGCTGGGAGATGAAGTACTCCAGCACGGACAGGCCGTCGCGGTAGTTGGACTTCACAGGACGAGGAATGATCTCACCCTTCGGGTTAGCCACGAGGCCTCGCATACCTGCAATCTGGTTGATCTGCATCATGTTGCCTCGTGCACCAGACTGCACGATGATGGCCAGGTTGGAGGTCGGGTCGAACTTCTCCTCGACTTCCTTGGACACTTCGGCGGTGCACTCGGTCCACAGGTCGATGAGTTCCTGACGGCGAGCTTCCTCGGTCAACAGACCCATCTCGTAGTTGGCGTTGACCTTGTCGGCCTTGGCCTCGTACTCGGCGATCTTCTCGTCGCGCTCGGGCGGCTCGTTCACGTCGGAGAACGCGAAGGACACGCCGGACCACGGTGCGCGGGTGAAGCCGAGATCCTTCAGGGCATCCAGCGTGGCGGCCACCTGCTGGGTGGAGTAACGCATGGCGATGTCATCGACGATCTTGGACAGACGGCCCTTAGCCACCTGCTCGTTGACGAACGGGTAGTCGGTCGGCAGGGTCTCGTTGAACAGGATGCGGCCGTAGGAGGTGGCGAACAGCACGGTGCCGTCGTGGAAGCGTTCTTCCTTGACGACCTCGTCCTCGCCTTCGCGCGGGTCGAGCACCTTGACTTCGCCGGGCTCCCAGTTCTTCGGCAGCACGAAGCTCTCGGGCAGGCGGATGAGCACCTTGGCCTGCATGTCGATCTCGTGGCGGTCGAGGGCCATTTCGGCCTCTTCCAGCGAGGAGAACACGCGGCCCTGGCCCTTGACGCCTTCCAGCACGGTGGACAGGTAGTACAAACCGAGGATCATATCCTGGCTCGGCATGGTCACGGTGTGGCCGTCGGCCGGCTTCAGGATGTTGTCGGAAGCCATCATCAGCGAGCGGGCCTCGGCCTGGGCTTCGGCGGAGAGCGGCAGGTGGACTGCCATCTGGTCACCATCGAAGTCGGCGTTGAAGGCGGCGCAGGCCAGCGGCGGCAGGTGGATGGCCTTGCCTTCCACCAGGATCGGCTCGAATGCCTGAATACCCAGACGGTGCAGCGTAGGTGCACGGTTGAGCAGCACGGGGTGCTCGGAGATGACCTCCTCGAGCACGCCCCACACTTCGGCGTCGCCGCGGTCCACAAGACGCTTGGCGGACTTCATGTTCTGCGCATAGTTCAGGTCCACGAGGCGCTTGATGACGAACGGCTTGAACAGCTCGAGGGCCATCGGCTTCGGCAGACCGCACTGGTGCATGCGCAGGGACGGGCCGACCACGATCACGGAACGGCCGGAGTAGTCGACTCGCTTACCGAGCAGGTTCTGACGGAAACGACCCTGCTTACCCTTGAGCATGTCGGACAGGGACTTCAGCGGACGGTTGGAGGCACCGGTGACCGGGCGACCACGACGGCCGTTGTCGAACAGGGAGTCGACGGCTTCCTGGAGCATGCGCTTCTCGTTGTTGAGCATGATTTCAGGGGCGCCGAGCTCGATCAGTCGCTTCAGACGGTTGTTACGGTTGATCACACGGCGGTACAGGTCGTTGAGGTCGGAGGTGGCGAAGCGGCCACCGTCGAGCTGGACCATCGGGCGCAGGTCCGGCGGGATGACCGGGATCACGTCGAGCACCATGGCCTCCGGCTTGTTGCCGGTGGTCAGGAAGGCGTTGACGACCTTGAGGCGCTTCAGGGCCTTGGTCTTACGCTGTTCGGAAGCGTCCTTGATCTCCTCGCGCAGTTCCTTGGAGATGGTCTCCAGGTCGAGGGACTGCAGGCGCTTCTTGATGGCTTCGGCGCCCATGCAGCCGTCGAAGTAATCGCCGTAGCGGTCCTGCATCTCGCGCCACAGGTCCACGTCGTCGACCATGTCGCCGGGCTTGAGCTTCTTGAACTTGTCGAAGACGGCGTCCACACGGGCGATCTGGTCGTTGTAGCGGGTGCGGATGGCAGCCATATCACGCTCGGCACCGTTACGCAACTTGGTGCGGGCCGGGCCCTTGGCCTCGCCGGCCTCCTCAAGGGCGGCGAGATCCTCTTCGACCTTCTTGGCGCGGGCTTCAATGTCGGAGTCACGGCGCTGCTCAAGGCGCTTGATCTCGGAATCGAACTCGTCCTGCAGGCCGGGCAGATCGTTGTGACGCTCGTCTTCGTTCACCTCGGTGACCATGTAGGAGGCGAAGTAAATCACGCGCTCCAGGTCCTTCGGGGTGACGTTCAGCAGGTAGCCGAGGCGGGAAGGCACACCCTTGAAGAACCAGATGTGCGTCACCGGGGCGGCGAGCTCGATGTGGCCCATGCGCTCACGGCGCACGCGGCTGCGGGTCACTTCGACGCCGCATCGCTCGCAGACGATGCCCTTGAAGCGCACGCGCTTGTACTTGCCGCAGGCGCACTCCCAGTC
>ERZ773183.469-NODE-469-length-47626-cov-20.585041_pt1 | contig 47626 bp, 47 predicted proteins | sample MGYA00580532_ERZ773183 | MGnify/ENA primary metagenome ERZ773183 (study PRJEB29015, sample SAMEA2737791) | human gut metagenome | biome: human gut; feature: human-associated habitat; material: faeces | place: China | collected 2012 ...
CCCGCCGTGAGCGGCGCCCCCGCGGGCGCACTCGGGCGCATCTTGGCCGCGCGCACCGCGCACGTCGCCGCCACGGCGCCCGCGGCGACCCCCGCCGCCGCGCACACCGCCGCCACCGGATTGACCGTTGCCATGATTCCTCCCCACAATAACGACGGGGCGCGCCATCCCCTCGGACAGCGCGCCCCGTCTCCCCCGTTATCCGTTAGGGGAATCGTAGCACCGATGTATTACCGAATCGTTGCGTGCGGCCACGCGGCGGCCCCGAGCGGACAAGCGGCGCGAGGCCCCGGGGCAACACATCCGCAAGCGGTCAGGCGAACAGCGAGCGGCTAAACCAGCATGAAGTACGCGAGGACCGCGACGCCGAGCACGATGCGGTAGATGCCAAACGCCGTGAAGTCGTGGCGACGGACGAAGCCCATGAGCCACTTGATCGCGACGAGCGAGACGATGAACGCGACGATGCAACCAACCGCGAGGATGGCAACGCCGCTCGGGTCGAACACGCCGCCCTTGAGGAAGAACTTCACAAGCTTGAGGAGGCTCGCGCCGAACATGACGGGAATCGCCAGGAAGAAGGTGAACTTGGCCGCCACAGAGCGCGTGGTGCCCAGCAACAAGCCGCCGATGATGGTGGATCCGGAACGCGAGGTACCGGGGATGAGAGAGAGCACCTGGAAGCAGCCGATGCCGAAGGCGGTCTTATAAGAGAGATCGTCGAGCGTGGTGATGGAGCCGAAGTCGCCACCCTCGGTGGGCTCGACAGCGGAGGCGGGAGCAGCGAAATGCGAGCCCATGGGCCTACCGCCCGGCGTCACACCCTCGGCAGCCACGCGCGCGGCGAGCTTATTGGCGCGCCAACGCTCGATCACAATGAAGGCGATGCCGTAGACGATGAGCGCAGCGGCAACAACCCAGGCGTTGTAGAGGTGCTCCTCCATGAAGTCGTCGAGCGGGATGCCGATGATGGCCGCGGGCAGGCAGCCCACGATGATCTTGCCCCACAGATTCCAGGTAGAACGGCATTCCTGTCGCGTCTTTCCAAAGCCGAACGGCAGCAGGTCACGTATGAACAGCACGCATACGGCGAGAATGGCGCCAAGCTGGATGACGACGAGGAACATGTTCCAGAATTCCTCGGTGACGTTCAGCTTGATGAACTCGTCCACCAAGATCATGTGGCCCGTCGACGAGATGGGCAGCCACTCCGTGATGCCCTCGACCAGGCCAAGGAAGGCGGATTTGAGCAGCTCGATAATATCCACGTGTCCTCCTCAGGGGCGTGACGGTGCGCGCCGAGCATGTCGATACAAAAAGCGCCGCCCTGCGGCGCGATATCCCATTATCACCCGACACGATGCGCTGCACCGAAAATGCGCGCCGTTTGCGATATATCGAACGCAAATGTAAGCCGAATGGGTATAACTGTGGCATGGTAAAGCACCATGAGACGGGCGCGTGAAAGCCCGCACAGACCAAGGAGGTCACCATGCACGAGGGTTATTCCAAGGTATTCGTCGCCCTTGACGGCACCGAGCAGCAGGACTTCGTCCTCGCCCGCGCGATCAAGGTCGCCGCGAACAACGGCGCCGCGCTCATCATCGGCCATGTCATCGACTCCACGGCGCTTGAGTCCGCCGGATCCTACCCCGCCGACCTGGTCCAGGGGCTTCAGGACGCCTTCACCAATTCCATCGCCGCCCAGGTCGAGCAGGCCAAGGCCAACCCCGCCATCCCCTCCGTCGACGTTGTGATTCGCGCCGGTCGCATCCGCGAGACCCTGAAGGACGAGATGCTCGACGTCATCGAGCCCGACCTGGTCCTCTGCGGTGCCCGCGGCCTGTCCTCCATCAAGTACGCGCTGCTCGGCTCCATCTCGACGTTCCTGCTGCGCAACACCGACTGCGACATCCTGGTCGTCAAGTAGCGCCAAGCGGAACACGCCGCGCACCCACATACCCCCAACTTAGAAGGCCGCCCCTTTCGGGCGGCCTTCTTCATGTCTCAATTGGGGACAGGCACAAAATGAGACTTTTGCGGTTCTGGCAGGTTTCCAGCCGAGCCGATGACGAGAGTCTCAATTTGTGCCTGTCCCCAATTGAGATGTTAGGGGCGGGAGACGCTGGCGTTGCGGACCAAGCGTGGCGGGAGCACCCGCTCCTCGAACGGGCCCGGAGTGCCGTCCTTGGCCTCGACTCGGGCAAGCAACAGCTCGAGCGCATGATCGGCCAGCTCCTCGACGTCCTGCTCGATAGCGGTGAGCGCGGGCTCGAACAGCGCATCGGCGGCGGAGTTGTCGTAACTCACAAGCGAGTAGTCGCGCGGCACGCGCTTGCCGTGCGCGTGCAGGCACTTGAGCACGCCGAGGGCGATGTTGTCGGAGCTCGCAAAAATCGCCGTGGCGTCGGAGGCCACAATGCGCTCAGCGGCACGGCAGCCGTCGGCGATGTAATAGTCGCTCTCGAACACCAGGTCCTCGCCAAAGGGCGCACCGGCCTCGGCAAACGCGCGCCGGCAGCCGGCCAGACGATCGCGGCCGGTGTGCGATGCAGTGTTCACCACGCACGCGATACGGCGATGTCCCTCGTCGAGCAGGTGCTTGGTTGCCAGGTATCCGCCGAGCTCGCTGTCGAATCGAACCTTGTCGCCAGGCGCGTTCTCAATCGAGCGGTCGACCATCACCACGGGCACGATGCCCGCCTCGAGCTGCTCCATGAGCAGGGGATCGGGCGAGACCTCCTCCGCGGCGACGAGGAAGATGCCGTCGACACCGCGGTTGATCAGCAGACGAACCAGGTCGGCGTCGTTCTCGGTCTTGCCATCGGAATTCATGATGAACAGGGCGTATCCGCGCTCGCGGCAGCGCACCTCGAGGTTGCGAGCAAACGAGGAGAAGAAGCGACTCATGATGTTCGGCACGATGAGGCCGAGGGTCCTCGACTGCTGCATGACGAGGCTGCGCGCAATCTGATTGGGCACATAGCGCTTCCGCGCGGCGACTTCCTTAATGCGCCGACGATTCTCATCTGAGATGCGGCAGGGACGGTCGTTGAGAACGAGCGACACCGCCGACGGCGACAGCCCGACTTCCTGCGCGATTTCCTTGAGCGTGACCTTTGTCGCCATGCTACACCCCCATAAACGAACGAAGGACGTACGTTCCCATACGTCCAACGGTTCATTTTCCTCTTTTGCGGGTGATGGTCAACGCCTTTACCACTGAGCGGCACCCCACACACGACGGGCGGTCGGCTCGTCTTGGGCCCTCACAAAGCAATCATTCGAAGTAGTGCATCTTGTTCGTCGGAAACGCGATGGTCACCGCGAAGTACTCCCCCGGCGCCGACTGCGCGTGCACCGCGAGCCCCATCTTGTCGCAGAGGCGCTTGACCAGGTACAGGCCTATGCCCGTGGCGCGCTTGCCCGAACGCCCGTTCTCGCCGGTAAAACCGCGGTCGAACACGCGCGCCAGATCGGCCTGCTCGACGCCGCAGCCGTTATCGCGCACCTCCAACTCAATGCGTTCGCTCGACAGCCCCTCATCGCACAGGCGACTTGAGAACACCAGCTCGGCACCCTCGCCCGCAGCGTATTTCGCGCTGTTCTGAATGAGCTGCCCCAAGATGAAGTTCATCCATTTCTCGTCCGTGAACACCGTCTGCTCCAGATCGATGCGATACGGAGCCACGTGCGCCCCCATCAGCACGCGCGCATTGGCGCGCACCGCATCGCCCACGAGCTTTTGCAAGCTATAGGGGCGGATCAGGTAGTCGCGGTCGAGCGACTCGGACCGGGCGAAGAACAGCGCCTGCTCGATGAAGCCCTCGACGCGGTCGAGCTCCTCGCCGAGCGCCTCGGTCTTCTCGAGCAGCACCTCGCCCGTCTCGTCGGCGGGCAGGCTCTCCATGAGGTTCTCGAGCATGAGGTGCGCAGCGGCGAGGGGCGACTTTGCCTCGTGGACCCAGGTCTCGACGTATTCGCGATAGTCCTGAGCCTGACGGCGGTACTCCGAGACGTCGTCGTTGGCGGCCTTCGACACGGCACTCAGGGCCTCGTAGGCAAGCCTGCCCTCCGGGTAGTCGGGCTCGTCCACCATCTCAAAGATCCACAGCGGATGCTCGAGGTCGTCGGTGCAGGCGGCAAGATCCCCATAGAACGGGCGCTTTCGACGATAGTCGATGGCGATCGAAAGAAGCCCCGCCCCCACGACCACGCCCGCCACGAGCAGGGAGAGGCCCGCGCTCGCACCCGAGACCAGCAAAACGAACGCGCTGAGGGCCGCGGCCGCGACCGACAAGGCGAGCGTGGGCCAATGCGACCCCATGAATGTCACGAAGCTCATAGCCTGCGCTCCCCTACACCGAATACCCGCGTCCGCGGTGCGTGGTGAGATAGCCCGTGATGCCGATCTTTTCGAGCGTCGCGCGCAGGCGGTTGATGTTCACCGTGAGGGTGTTGTCGTCCACGAACGCATCGGAGTCCCATAGGTCGCGCATGATGGCCTCGCGACTCACGATCGCGCCCGCGTGGCCGATGAGCAAGGAGAGGATGCGCATCTCGTTTTTGGTGAGCTCGATGCTTCGACCGGTGTCGACGGCGGTGGCCGTGGATCGAGACAAATCGAGCGACACCCCGTTATGCGCAAGTTCATGAGAGGCCTCGCCAGAGCCCTGCACACGACGGAGCAGCGCCTGCACGCGTGCAACGAGCACGCGGGCGCTGTAGGGTTTGGGAATGAAATCGTCCGCGCCCATGGTCATGCTCATGACCTCGTCGACCTCGGTCACACGCGAGGTGAGAACGATGACGGGGATATCGGACTGCTGGCGCAACTCGCGGCAGATGAGCTGGCCGTCCGTACCGGGTAGGGTGAGGTCGAGCAGCACGAGGTCGGGTCGGGCGGCAAGGATATCGTCGACCACGCGATCGAACGTGAGGCAGTAGGACACCTCGAAGCCCTGGCGCTCGAGCACCTCGATGACCTCGTTGCGAATGGGTGCGTCGTCCTCGACCACGAATATGCGCGCCATTCCCCTGTCGCCTTCCTCTTCATCCCTTGGCGGCCGTTGTGAAACGCCCGCCCTACGTTGCTTTGGTCCATTATGACGCGACCCGCCGCATGCGAAGGCGGCGGGTCGGCGAGGTTTCAGCAATGTAAGCCTCATGAGCGCGAGCGCGCGATCGAGAGGCGCCGTGGCAACAGCGGCAGTGCGACCGGCGCATCGGGAAACGCGGAGGCGGGACCGCAGTGCAAGCCGAGCTACTTGAAGAGCTTTGCCAGACCATCTGCGAAGGCGCGGGCCGTCGCCAGGGCCTCGGCGGAAACGGGCACGGGAGCCGCCTGCTCGTCTTCGACCACCACACCGTGCTCGTCGGAGATGAGGAAGACGACGCTCCCCTCTTCGACAACGGCGAGGGCGTCCGCAAGACGGGCGCCGCCCCCCAAGGCGCGCACGGCCTCGCGGCCCTGCGTGGCGGCAAGCTGCTCCACAAGGGTCGCGGTGCCGCAGAGATGCTCATCGGGCGCGGCGAAAACCAGCATGCGCCCCTCGGGCGTCACCGCGGCCAGCAGCTCGGGGGCAATGCCGGTCTTGACCTGCTCGCGGCGGGCTTCCTCCGCACGGGCAACCAGGGCATCGCGGGACCGGTCGGTGAGCGGCTCATAGGGGCCCACACTCATGAGAGCGTCGCCGTTGACGTCGATCACCGTCATGAGCACGCCATTCGGATCTTGATAGTCGCCGGCGGCAAGAGACCATTCGACGTGCTGCTTGGCCCAGGAGAGCATGTTGGTGGTGAGCGGAGCACCGTTCACCACACGCTGGGAAAGCGCGCGGATGTGCCTGTTCAGCATGGGCACGCCGCGACGAGCCATGCGCCAGCGACACACGAGCGCCGGCTCGGCGAGCTCGAACCTCCCGCCGCCGCGCTCCTGCTCGGCGCAAAACTGCTCGTACGTGGCGCACTCCTCAGCTGAATTGAAAAACGGCTCAAGCTCGCTCAACGCTGCTCCTCTCCTGCCATGTGTAATGAGGGACGGGCGAATTACACATCGAGCCGCACGTGGCGGCCCGATGCGCTCTAATGCGCCGGGATGTGTAATTCGCACCCGTCCCTCATTACACATCCCGGTGCTCGGCAAACGCTGTTTTGTCGCCTTAGTGGCGGAAGTGGCGCGTGCCGGTGAAGACCATCGCGATGCCGTGCTCGTTGCAGGCGTCGATGGACTCCTCGTCGCGCACGGAACCGCCGGGCTGGATGATGGCGGTCACGCCATGGGCGGCCAGGGTGTCCACGTTGTCGCGGAACGGGAAGAACGCGTCGGAAGCGCAGGCGTAACCGCCGGCCTCCTGGCCAAGGCGCTCGCAGACCTCATCGGCGCGCTGGCAGGCCAGCAGCGCGGAATCGACGCGGTTGGGCTGACCGGGGCCCATGCCGATGCCCATCTCGTTCTTGGCGATAAGGATGGCGTTGGACTTGACGGTCTTGCAGACCTTCCAGGCGAACATGAGGTCGCGCATCTCGGCGTCCGTGGGCTTGCGCTCCGTGGGGAACGTGAAGGTCGCGGGGTCCTCCTCGACCGTGTCGACGCGCTGGACGAGCATGCCGCCGTCGACGGTGCGCATCTCGAGCTTGGCGTGGCCCGCGGCACCGCCGGTGGCCAGAACGCGCAGGTTGGCGCGCTTGGAGAGGCGTTCGAGGGCCTCGGGCGTGAAGCTCGGGGCGATGAGAACCTCGACGAAGAGCTTGTCACGGTCGGCGAAGTGCTCGACGAGCGACAGCGGGACCTCACGATTTACGGCGACGATGCCGCCGAAGGCGCTCTTGGGATCGCAGGCGAAGGCGCGATCGTAGGCCTCGGTCACGTCGGCGGCGACGGCGGAACCGCAGGGGTTCTGGTGCTTGAGAATCACCACGCCGGGCTCGTCGAGCTCACGCACGGCGTTCCAGGCGGCCTCGGCGTCGAGGAAGTTGTTGTAGGACAGCGGCTTGCCCTGGAGCTGCTCGGCGCCCACGAGCGGGGCCTCCGAGGAGAAGAGCGGGGCGTTGGCGGCGTCGAAACGGTAGACCGCGGCGGCCTGATGCGGGTTCTCGCCGTAGCGCAGGTCCTGGGCCTTCTCGAGCTTGACGGACATCGCGGCGGGGGCGGCGAACTCGCCATCGGCGGTGAGGACCGCGTCGGCGCAACCGGACTCGGCCTGGGCGGCGAGCCAGGTGGAAATGGCGCCGTCATAGGCAGCCGTGGTGGTGTAGACCTTCACCTGGAGACGGCGGCGCGTCTCGAGCGTGGTGGCACCATCGTTGGCGCGCATCTCGGCGAGGACCGTCTCGTAATCGGCCGGGTCGGAAACCACGGTCACGGCGTCGGCGTTCTTGGCGGCGGAACGCAGCATAGACGGGCCGCCGATATCGATGTGCTCGATGGCATCCGCGAAGGTGACGTCGGGGTTGGCAACGGTCTTCTCGAACTCATAGAGATTCACGACCACCATGTCGATCATACCGATGCCGTGCTCGGCAGCCTCGGCCATGTGCTGCTCGGAATCGCGACGGGCCAGCAGGCCGCCGTGGACCTTGGGGTGCAGCGTCTTGACGCGGCCGTCCATCATCTCGGGGAACCCGGTGTACTCCTCGATGGGCGTCACGGGAACGCCACCGTCGACCAGAGCCTTTGCCGTACCGCCGGTCGAGATGATCTCGACGCCGAACTCCTCCTTGAGCGCACGGGCGAACTCGACCACGCCGGTCTTGTCCGTCACCGAGATCAACGCGCGGGAAACCTTCCCCTGGGAAGCCATGGACCCTCCTTCGCACAGGTGGGGCCGCCTCATCCGGCAACCCCCCGTTACATACGCCTCTACTGTACCGCAGGCGGCGGGGCGCGCGCGGCTCGCCGGGGGCCCTTTTGGATTACTTGCCGAGAAAACATGGCCTTTGCGCGGAGAATCTGAGAGTGCGGGGCGACTTCACGCGTACGACACACACAACCCGCGGGCAGGTGGTACAAACAGTGGTGATATGACAGGAGGTTCCATGGTCTCGCGCGTCACGTACCGACCCTTCGAGGAAGAAGACTTCGAAGAGCTCGCCGCCATCTTGCAACAGACTTGGCACAACGAGGGTCCCTCGCCCGAATACGGCTTTCTCGAGGCGTGCAACGACCTCTCCTATTCGCTTTCCATTTCCACGTTCTCCCAGGTTGCGCTTGTCGATGACAAGCCGTGCGGCATCGTGCTCGCCTGCCCTGACCCTTCGCGCCCGCGCTCGAATAAGCGCTGGTTCACCATCTCCAAGGACTACTTCCGCCGCATGCGCGAGCTCGAGCCCGAGGCGGCGGCCGCGTACTGGCATGGCGTCCAGCTGACCGAGTCCAAGAACGACTCCCTGCTCGCCAAAAGCGGCTACGCCGGTTCGACCGAGATCACCCTTCTCGTCGTGAGCAGCTCCGCACGGGGTATGGGCATTGGCAGCGTGTTGGTGGACGCCGCAACGACCCACCTCACCGAACTTGGTGCCAACCGCGCCTTCCTCTACACCGACACCGACTGCACCTGGCAGTTCTACGAGCACCACGGCTTCAAGCGCGCGGGCACCTACCGCAGCACGCGCGATGAGCGCCGGCTGCTCCCCAAGGAGATGTACGTCTACGGGCTCGACCTGAGCGCGTAGGCAGGTGGAACCGGGCGACGCGGGTGTCCGCGCCCGTTGCGCCCACGGCTTCGGCGCATCCCGAAAACTTCGGAGCGCCCTAAACATCTTCGGTGCACCTTTTAAAACTCGGAGCACCTGGTAACCATTTTCGCGCATGAATTTGGTCACCAGGTGCTCCGAAGTTTTATATGTGCACCGAAGTTCTCAGAGCGCGCCGAACACGATCGGAACGCCCCGCATCGACCGGGCCGAACGGGCGGTTAGAATGTGCCGCCGCCACCTCCGCCGACACCGCCGCCTCCGCCACCGGAGAAGCCTCCGCCAAATCCACCGGTGGAGCTATTGGAACTCGAGGCGAGCTCCGCAACCGTGGCCTGATACGCATCGTGCATTTCGCTCATCGGCGAGTGCAGACTGCCGTGCGAGTAATACCACCAGTAGCTCGGGTAGTAGTACATTCCGTTCTCATCCATCCGACGGTCGACCGGCACGGCGTCCGCCAGCTGGCGCAGAACCTCGTCGCTCACACCAAAGGCGACGGCCAGGACGAGCATCTTGTTCCACAGGATGAGGTCATCGGGAACCGCGTCGTCCAGATTGGTGAAGTCCTCGAGCCAACGCTCGAGCGCCTGGCAGCGATTGAGCAGCTCAACGGCCTCGGGCGAATGGACGTTCGTGCGCTCGGCGATAACCGCCGCGGCGATGGCGAGAGCGCCGCCAAGGATGATGAGCGGTAAATTGACGCCATCGGTGAAGATCGCAAAGGCTATGCACCCGAACACGAAAAGGGCGGCAAGGGCTGCCGGGGCATACCTGAAGGTATCGGGTGCGAGGTTGGTGAGATTACGGCGCTCGAGTTCCGCCAGAACCTGGTCCTTGAAGGACTGCATGTACTCGCCCACGCTCTCCTGGTTTTGGAAAGCGCCGAACCGCACCTCGTCGCCGTTCTTAGCATCGGGCCCGAAGTACAAATCGATCGCCGCCAAATCAATCGGATCGGTGATGCGTTCGCGCGCCGCAAGCTCGATCGAGTACTCCTCGACCTTCTTCTCGCCCAAGCCGAGGAACCTGTCCTCGGTGCGCGTCTCGTGCTTGATCTCGATCACGCGGTCGTCCGTGAGCTTCATCAAAGTCGCCACGAACGCGCAATCCTGCACCGTGCCGCTGTACACCAGGGCCGAGAGGACCGCCGGGTGATCGTTCGACGGCAAGTCGCGGAAGTACGTCTCGTCAAAAACGGGCTTGGGGCTCGCATACCTGGTTTTACGCAGGTAGACAACGACACCGAGCATGATTGCGGGTGCGACGGTCAATACGGCGGTACCCGCAAAGGCCACCTGCCGTGCGCCCTCGCGCTGGGCGTTGGCCTCCTCCGCCCATGCCGCCTCCTCGGACAGCACGCTCTCGAGACGAGGCTCGCCGGAAGGGGCGAGACCGGGCACCCAGTCGATGGGAAACGTCGCGCGGACCTCGGCGAACTGACCGGCGCGCACCACGGGAGCCTCGAGCGTCACATGCGGATCGCCCGGCTCGGCGGTATCGAGGGAAACCTCGCCGTCGAGGGGGCCATGGCCCCAAGCGCGCAGATTCGCGTCGCTGGGGCTCGAGGTTGCCGGCGTGCCCGCGGCAGCACCGGCGAACATCACGTCCAAACGAACGTCTTCGGCGTCCTCCTCCCATTCGGACCCGATGAACTGCCAGTAGAGCTCGGCGGTATCCGGCCACGCCATGACGGCGCCCTCGATCATGTAGCTGACCCAAATGGTCGCCTCGTCGCCGTCCTCGCGCGGGATGAAAACCTTGAGGCGCAGAGAATCACCCAGGTTCTCGACCGTATAGACATGACCATCGCCGGAGTTCGCCGAGGAAACCTCCTGCATGGGCTGCGAAGCGCGACGGGCATCGGCCTCGTCCTCGGGGGCGTCGTCGAGCTCGCGCACGTCGAGCACCGAAACCGCGGACGCGCTCCCCTGCTCGTTGTCGGCAAAGGGAATGTCCCAGTACACGCCGTTGACCGTGTCCTCGAAGGCGAAGGTGCGGGCCTCGGTCACAAACAGGTCGCCATTCTCCATGACCTGCGCCTGAATGTGCACGCTCGGCAAGGCATACGTGTCGGCGTGGGCGGCATGGGGAAATGCAAGCGTCGCAGCAAAGGCGACAAGGATGGTCAGCGCGGGCAGCAGAAGCGCACGCAGCGCGGCGCGAACGAGCGGGCGAGGGCGTGAAAGGAAGGTGGGCATGCAAGCCGCCTTTCTCCGAGTCGAACATGCGCACATTGTACCCGCACGTATGCACCGCGGGTCCAAGTGTTTCGCAAACGGCAATTCGGCAAACGAGCCCGTGCGCAGACTTATAAGCGAGCCTCATGGGCTCGCTTCTTAATTCTGACTGGCGGAGAGCTGGGGATTCGCCGGGCGGCTGGCGCCGCCCTCCTCCCGCTGCGCGCCTGCGGCGCTTGCGGGCTTCGCTGGAAAACGGCTCCGCCGTTTCCTCAGCTCCGCACCCCTAATGGGGTTCGAATCCACGGAGCGACAACAAAAAAGCGAGCCTCATGGGCTCGCTTCTTAATTCTGACTGGCGGAGAGCTGGGGATTCGAACCCCAGAAGGGCTTTGCGGCCCTTACTCGCTTAGCAGGCGAGCACCTTCGGCCTCTCGGTCAGCTCTCCGGAACAGCTAGACGATAATAACGCACTTCCGCGGGCTTGACCAGGGCACGGAAGCAACAATTCAAAACTAGCCCAAGAAACCGGGCGCCACCACGAAGTTATCGCGGTGCGCTCGCACTTGGTCCCAGCTGAATCCCTCAACCAGGTGCGCGGCGGAACACGGTGCAGCGTCGGGCTTTAGGCCCAGCGCATGAGCAAGGCGCCCCAAAAGCTCCTCGGGCGTGCCGAAGCGGCGGCGCAGTTCCCCCATATCAAGATCGCGATCGCGCTTGGACAGGCGCCGTCCGTCCGGCGCCACCAACAGCGGAACGTGCGCATACTCGGGATGCCCATAGCCGAGCATATCCTGCAGATACAGCTGACGCGCCGTCGACCCCAATAGATCGCAGCCTCGCACAACCTCCGTGACACCCATGGCGGCATCGTCCACCACGACGGCAAGTTGGTAGGCAAAGACGCCGTCGCTGCGTCGCACGAGAAAGTCTCCGCACTCGCGCACGAGGTCCTCGACATGCGCGCCGTACGTACGATCGGTGAACCTCACCGTTCGCGACGCCGAGGCTACGGGCGCGCGGGATGCCATGGCGCGCACAGCCAAGCCATCCGCCGCAGGCACCCTCAGGCGCATCGCGGGCGGCCGAACAGCAGAACGCTCGGCGACTTGCGCGCGCGTCAAATCTCGACACGTCCCCGCATACACGGGCGTGCCGTCGCTGGCATGAGGGGCGCTCGCGGCATGGAGTTCGGCTCGCGTGCAAAAACAGGGGTATACCAGCCCAAGCGAATCGAGCTGCTGCAACGCATCTTCATAGAGGTCAAGCCGGTCGGTCTGGTAATACGGACCCTCATCCCACTCGAGCCCCAACCAGCGCAGATCGTCCATGAGCAACTCGGCCCACGGACCGCTGCGGGCACGGTCGTCCAGATCCTCGATGCGCAGCACGAGCTTGCCACCCTGGCTGCGAACCGAAAGCCATGCCAAAAGCGAAGCCGCGACGTTCCCCAAGTGCATACGGCCCGTCGGCGATGGGGCGAAACGCCCAACGACCGGCCGCGCATCGGCCGCCCGCGCACTTTGCGAAAACGCCCCGCGGACACCCTCGAGGTTTTCTGCCGATCCCATCATGCGGCCGCTACGCCCACGGGTCGCGCTCGAACAGGGGTTCAGGATCGGGGCGACGATCAGAATACGGATCGTAACCGTCGTCGTCCTCATTCTCCGCGCGGATGCACGGATCGTCGTACTCCGAAACGCCAGTCTCCTCGCCCGTCCTCTGCGGCCCGACCATGAGCCCTCCCCTCGCAAAGGCCGACCCTCCGTGCGAGCGCGCGTGGGCCGACACCCTTTCAGTTCTCTGTATCAGCAGGATATACGATAGCGGCTGCAGCTGCCCTTCTTTCAGCGGGTGCTAGCAACAAAAGCGGTCGTCGACAATCGACAAAAGCTGTTGCGGAAATCGCCATAAGGCCTGTTGTTGGCGACCGACAGAAGGCCGTTGTTACCAGCAACCCCAGCGAGACTGCGGCGGCATCACCCAACATCGACGACGACTATGCCCGCCGTTGCGACACTAGGCTCTCCAAGCGGCAGACTCGTGTCGGAGGGCCACGTGAGCATCGCGGGATCGATTGCCGCCGTCACATGTTTGTCCTGATAGGCGCCCCAGGTCAGCTCACTTGTGTTCCGCTCAATAAGAATTAAGCGCACCTCGCCCTCGCGTGGGGCCGGACTGCCGCCGCTCAAGGCGGTCAGGGTCACGGGCTCGTCGAGCTCGAGCACTGCATTCATCACAAGGTCGTCGCTTGGAGGGTTGGGGTTCTCGATGCCCTGCAGCGCGGCGATACCGCGGTCATCAAGCTCGCGCACCGTGCCAGTCAGAGAGATGAGTCCGAATTGCTCCGCCGCTGCCGAGTGGTCTTTGCCCTCGCGCACTGCGGTCGACTGCCATGTGCCGTTCGCGAGCGCCTTCAGACTGGCGAGGTCGTCGAGATTCGCCCCCGAAAGCGGACATGCCTCCCAGGGTATGGGCACGAATTCCTCCGTGGCAGCTCTGGCCGCCATCGAATCAGACCCCACGCGCAATTCGCACACGGGCTCCGGACGCATGGCATCCGCCTCGAAACGGCGGCGCCAAACAACGCCCTCAGCCGTCAATTGATTCATATCCTCGATAAGCAGGCCGTCGCCGTACGCAGACGCCATAACGCTCCTCTGCCGCCCTTCCGCCTGGGAGATGTCCTCCCATAGCGGCGCGACCCCAGCCGAAAGCCCGTCCCCGGCGTCGTTCACGGTCAGGGGCACGATCTCCGCCGCGTCGGCCCATCGCCCATCCGAACCCATAGCGCGCAAAAGCAGCGCGGGGAGCTCGCCGGGCTTGACGGCCACCAAAGCGTAGTCGAATGTCGGAACATCAGATCCGCCCGCACCCTCAGGATGCTCGGGGAGACCGAAATACGATTGAGGATGAGAGACCGCTTCTTGGTACAAGGCCGCGGCGCGCTGGGCGGGTGTCGCACTTGCGTCCAAACCCTGTGATGAACCGGGCGCTGCGGAGCCAGCGGGGTCAGTCGAACCCCCGCATCCGACAAGGCCGATCATCAGCGCAATACAGGCGACGAGCAGGCGGGCAATTCGCTTGGCGTTCATCACGACCTCCGATCCGAAAGCGTCATTGCGAGTATGCCCGCAAGTCCGGGCTTCCATTCGGATCTTAAAAAACGGGCGCCGGCTGCAGCACGCAACCGGCGCCCGTCGTCAATGCGGCATTTCTTACACGACGACAAACGAGCCGTCCCCGTCGACGTCGATCTTCACCTCGTCGCCCTCGCGCACGCGGCCGTCGATGATGGCACGCGCGATCGCGTCGACCACCTCGCGCTGAATGAGGCGCTTGAGCGGACGGGCACCGAACACCGGGTCCAAGCCGCCCTCGGCGAGCAGCTGCTTGGCGCGCGGCTCGATCGTAAGCGTCATGCGCTCCTTGGCCAGACGGCGACGCACGTCGGCGAGCTGGATGTCGACGATCTTCTCGATCTGGGCCATGCCGAGCGGGTGGAACACCACGATGTCGTCGATGCGGTTCAGGAACTCGGGCCTGAAGGTGTGGCTCATGGCCTCATCCACCAGACGGCGCATCTCGGCCTCGTCACGGCCTGTGTACTCGGCGATCGCATTCGAACCAACATTGCTCGTCATGATGATGATCGTGTTCTTGAAGCTCACCTGGCGGCCCTGGCCGTCGGTGAGGCGACCGTCATCGAGCACCTGCAACAGCACGTTGAACACGTCCGGGTGCGCCTTCTCCATCTCATCCAGCAGGATGACGGAGTAGGGCCTGCGGCGAACCGCCTCGGTGAGCTGACCGCCCTCGTCGTAGCCCACGTATCCGGGAGGCGCGCCGATGAGGCGCTGGACGCTGAACTTCTCCATGTACTCGGACATGTCGATGCGCACGAGCGCGCGCTCGTCGTCGAACAGGCACTCGGCAAGCGCCTTGGCCAGCTCGGTCTTACCAACGCCGGTGGGGCCGAGGAAGAAGAAGCTGCCGATGGGGCGATCGGGGTCGGACAGGCCTGCGCGGCTGCGGCGAACGGCGGCGGCCACTGCGCGCACGGCCTCGTCCTGACCGATGACGCGCTCGTGCAGCTGGTCCTCGAGGTGCGACAGCTTCTCGAGTTCGCCCTGCATCATCTTGGCAACGGGCACGCCGGTCCACGAGCTCACGACCTCGGCGATCTCGTCGGAAGTGACCTCCTCCTTGAGGGAATTCTCCGCCTCCTTTTGCTCGGCGAGTTGTTCCTCGCCCTCGCGCACCTGGGCCTCCAGGCCCGGAATCACGCTGAAGCGCAACTCGGAGGCGCGGGCAAGGTCGCCATCGCGCGTCGCGCGGGCCTCCTCGCCGCGGGCCTCGTCCAGCTGGGCCTTGAGCTCCTGAACACGGTCGATGGCGTTCTTTTGGTTGAGCCAGCCGGCCTTGGCCACGTTGAGCTTCTCTTGGACCTCGGCGATATCCTGACGCAGCGCCTCCAGACGCTCGGCGGAAGCCGCGTCGGTCTCCTTCATGAGCGCCTGCTCCTCGATTTGCATCTGCGTGAGCTGGCGCGTGATGGCGTCGATCTCGACCGGCATGGAGTCGAGCTCCATGCGCAGGCGGCTCGCCGCCTCGTCCACCAGGTCGATGGCCTTGTCGGGCAGGAAGCGGTCGGCGATGTAGCGGCTCGAGAGGTCCGCGGCAGCCACGAGCGCGCCGTCGGTGATGCGCACGCCGTGGAAGATCTCGTACTTCTCCTTGAGACCGCGCAGGATCGACACCGTGTCCTCCACGCTCGGCTCACCCACGAACACCTGCTGGAAGCGACGGGCGAGGGCGGCGTCCTTCTCGATGTACTTACGGTACTCGTCGAGCGTCGTGGCGCCGATCGCGTGCAGATCGCCGCGGGCGAGGGCGGGCTTTAAGATATTGCCCGCGTCCATGGAGCCTTCCGTGGCGCCGGCGCCCACGATGGTATGGAGCTCGTCGATGAAGAGAATCACGCGACCTTCGGACTTTTCGACCTCCTTGAGCACGGCCTTCAGGCGGTCCTCGAACTCGCCGCGGAACTTGGCACCCGCCACCAGCGCGCTCATGTCGAGCTCGATGAGGTCGCGGTCGCGCAGCGTGCTCGGAACGTCACCCGCGACGATGCGCTGGGCGATGCCCTCGACGATGGCGGTCTTGCCCACGCCGGGTTCACCGATGAGCACCGGGTTGTTCTTGGTGCGGCGGGAAAGAACCTGGATGGTACGACGGATCTCCTCGGTGCGGCCGATGACCGGGTCGAGCTTGCCGGCACGCGCGAGGTCGCAGATGTTGCGGCCGTACTGTTCGAGGGCCTCGAACTCGGTCTTAGAGTCCACCGAGGTCACGCGGTCGTCGCCACGGAGTTCCGTGTACACTTCCTCGATGCGCTCGCGCGTCACGCCGGCGTCAGCCAGGATGCGACCGGCCTCGCCCTTGTCCTCGGCAAGCGACATGAGCAGATGCTCGGTCACCACAAAGTTGTCGCCCATCTTGGCGGCCTTCTTCTCCGCGCGCTCGAGTACGCGCGTGAGGTCGCGACCAAGCTGCTGCTGGGCACCCTCGACCTTGGGAGCGCGCTCGATGGCCGCCTGAGTCGCGTTCGCAAGCTGGGCAGGGTCGGCGCCGATGCGCTCGATGATCACGGAAATGTTGCGCTCCCCGCTGGTGAGCAGCGCCGCGAGCAAATGAATTGGCTCCACGGCGCCGGCCTGCGTGTCGGCCGCGATGCCGATGGCGTTTTGCAGGGCCTCCCGCGAAGTCATGGCAAGCTTGTCGATTCTCATGGAATCACCCTCTCCCGCAACCCTTGCGGCCACCACCTCAATTGAGGGACTGTCCCTCAATTGAGACGGCCGAGTCGAGGCAGGCCGCAGGGTTGCATCCGGCCGCCCTACGGGGCGGCGCACTGTGTTATCGAGAGGTATTGTTGCCGAGGCGCGCTTGATTTATACCAGAATCTAAGTCTCCATACATAAGATTTTCTTAGTGTATGAATGAGGGGTCAGTCATGGTCGGCGCACGCCAGGCCCGCAGGATGGCAGCATGATCCCGCAAGGCCGGCGCCGCGCCGCCGCCCAACTTCACGCGAACATCTGCCGGTTCGCGGCGCACCGTTGCACGCAGCGCCCAGCGCTACGCCCCCGGCCAAAGCCATCCTTTATTCCGAAGTCAGCCGATTCAAAATGTAATCGTAATTCTCGCGCCGGTGCGGCACGGTGCAGGCGCTGCAATCCTTGATGCGCGCACCATCGGCACCGTCTATATAGGTGAAGTTTCCACCGCAACCCTCGCCCAGGCGATACAGCGGGCAAAAGCAGAACAGGCAGTTCAGATCCTCGGCCGGCATATCGTGACACGGGTAGAACTCGCAGGCGCTGTGATTGAAGAACCGGTAATTCTCGCCCGCAGGCGCACCGCCGGCCACATCGACCGGCTCGCCATCAGGCACAGCATCGATCCCATCGCGTTCATCGAGCACGCTCATCTGCCCCTCGCTTCCGAACCTCAATTAAGGGACTGTCCCTAAATTGAGGGTCAGAGGTCGCCACCGCCGAGCAGGCCGCGCAGGACCTTCTCGGGGTCGGCAGAGCCGTCGCGCGGGGCGAGTGCGGTGATGCGCTTTTGCATCTTGAGCTCGTGGAGCTCATCCTCGAGCTGACGCACGCGAGAGCGCAGCTTTTCGGCCTCGAGCTCACGAGCCTCGGCGCGCTCCTTCATGTCCAGGATGCGCACCACGCCGGCGAGGTTGATGCCCTCGTCGGTGAGCTGGTTGATGAGTTCGAGACGTTCGATGTCGGCTTGGGAGTACAAGCGCGTGTTGCCACCCGAGCGCTTGGGATTCACCAGGCCCTTGGACTCGTACACGCGCAGCGTCTGGGGATGCATGCCCGTGAGCTCCGCGGCAACAGAGATCATATACAGCGGTTTGTTACGGCTCTCTTCGGTCATGCTTCCCCCATCCGATCGAATCATCGAATCCTATTGTACGCGTCGCGCGCCGGGGCACAGCGACCCGGCGCGCGACGCTGTGTAAAATGCACCCGTCCCCAAATTACACATGTGGACTGGAGCGGGTGGTGCAATTTGCGCCCGTCCCCAATTGCACAACGTTACAGGGCGGGGCGATAGGTGCGCTCATCGGCGTCGCGGAGCTTCTCCAGGGCCGCGCGCTCCTTTTCCGTCAGGCTCACGGGCACCTTCACGCTCACCGTGGCGAGCAGGGCGCCGGTATGGCCCGAGCGCTTCACATCGGGCATGCCCATGTCCTTGAAGCGGAAACTCTTGCCCGACTGGGTCCCCGCGGGGACCTTGAGACGCAGCGTCTTGCCCGAGGGCGTGGGCACGTCGACCGTGCAACCCAGGGCGGCCTCGTACATGGAAACCGGCACATCGATCGCAACGTCGGCGGACTTGCCGCGGCGCTTGAACACCGGGTGGTCGGCGACGTGGAACTCGATGAGCATGCTGCCGCGCGGGCCGCCGTTCACACCGTACTCGCCATGATTCTTGTACCGCAGCTTCATACCGTCGTAGCAACCGGCGGGAATCGTCACCTCAATGGTGTCGCTCTCCCCCGTCGAGGGAATGCGGTGCGTGACGCTGCGCTTGGCCCCATGCAGGGCCTCGTCGAACGTCACGTCGATCACGGCGCGCAGATCGTTGCCCTTGCGAGCGCGAGCGCGGCCGCCCCCAAACATGTCGCCGAAATCGAACGACGTGGGATCGGCGCCATATGCGCCGCTCACGCCCTCGCCGCGGAACATGCTGCCAAAGATGTCGGCCATCGACGGACCGCCGGCGCCGCCGGCATACGTATAGCCGCCCTGACCGGGAATGCCGCCGAACTGCAGCATCATGTCGTACTCTTTGCGCTTGTCCGGATTGGACAGCGTCTCATACGCCTCGGAGATCTCCTTGAACTTCGCCTCGTCGCCACCGCGATCGGGATGGTACTTCTGAGCCAGCTTACGAAACGCCGACTTGATCTCCTTGTCGGAGGCGTTCTTGCTTACGCCCAGCACATCGTAAAAGCTCTTAGATGAAGGCATGTGAACCCTCCCTTCTCAAAGAGGGCCCCGGGCGTCTCATCCCAGGGCCCTGCCTGAATCGTGCATATGTGCAACCGCAAGCCGCTACTCGGTCTCGGCCTCGGCGTCCTCGCCGTCCTCGACGATCACCGGGCGGGTCTCGCCGCCGTAGGTCACGGTGACCATGGCGGGACGCAGCACCTTGCCGCCCATGCGGTAGCCCTTCTGGTACACGTCGTTGACGGTCTCGTCATACTGAGACGCGTCCTCCACGCGACCGACGGCCTGGTGGATGTTGCAGTCGAAGGCCTCCCCCTTGGGGTCGATCGCCTCGACGCCCTCACCGTCGAACACGCTGAGCAGCTTGGAGCGAACCGCGTCCACGCCGTCGACGAACTGCTTGAAGTCGTCGGCAAGCTCCTGGGTGCGGGCGTGATCGAGCGCGCGCTCCATATCGTCCACCACGGGCAACAGAGCCTCGATGAGCTTCTCGGTGGCGCGGGCGCGCTCGTCCAGGCGCTCCTGGGCGGTGCGGCGACGGTAGTTCTCCCAATCGGCCTGCAGGCGGGCGTGACGATTCACGGCGTCGGTAGCCTTTGCCTCGGCAGCCTCACGGGCGTCTTCGGCGGCGGCGAGCTGCTCGCGGGCCTCGGCCAGCTCCGCTGCGGCCTTCTCGTACTTCAACTTGAAATCGTTGTCCGCAGCCTCCTCACCGGCGCGGATGGCGGCCTCGACCATCTCCTCCTCGGTCATCTCCTCGGTTTCGTCGGCCATGACGGCTGCCTCCTTCTCAATGGTTGTATCGGCGGAATCAGGTGCCTGCGCGGATGCCTCGACGGCGTCCTCCACGGGTATCTTCACGTCCGTCTCCTTATCATGCAAAGGGCGGCCGGCTCGCCAGCTGGCAGGCCGGCCGCCCGAACTCTCATGCGGCGCTCACGCGCGGGGCGCGCGGCGGATGCGTCTCAAGGAGCTTACTCCTCGTCGTCGACGACCTCGTACTCGGCGTCAACCACGTCGTCGGCGGCAGCAGCGCCGTCGGCACCGGGCGCGGCGGCCTGAGCGTCGGCGTACACCATCTGGGCAAGCTCGTACGCCACAGACTGCAGGGCCTCGCCGGCAGACTTGATGGCCTCGATGTCAGAGCCCTCGAGCGCCTTCTTGGCGTCGGCGATGGCGGACTCGGCCTTGGACTTGAGATCGCCGGAAACCTTGTCGCCCAGCTCGGCGAGGGTCTGCTCGGTGGAGTAGCACAGGGAGTCGGTCTGGTTGCGGGCCTCGACTTCCTCCTTCTGCTTCTTGTCCTCCTCGGCGTGGGACTCAGCGTCCTTCACCATGCGGTCGACTTCCTCGTCGGAAAGCGCGGTGGAGCCGGAGATGGTGATGGACTGCTCCTTGCCGGTGCCCTTGTCCTTGGCGGAGACCTTCACGATGCCGTTGGCGTCGATGTCGAAGGTGACCTCGATCTGCGGCACGCCGCGACGGGCGGCCGGGATACCGGAGAGCTGGAACTTGCCGAGGGACTTGTTGTCGCGAGCCAGCTCGCGCTCGCCCTGGAGGACGTTGATCTCGACGGAGGTCTGGTTATCGGCGGCCGTGGAGTAGATCTCGGTCTTGGAGGTCGGGATCGTAGTGTTGCGGTCGATCATCTTGGTCATGATGCCGCCCATGGTCTCGACGCCGAGCGACAGCGGGGTCACGTCGAGCAGCAGGATGCCCTCGACGTCACCGGTGAGCACGCCGCCCTGGACGGCAGCGCCGTTGCAGACGACCTCGTCGGGGTTCACGGACATGTTGGGCTGCTTGCCGGTCATGTTCTTGACGAGCTCCTGCACGGCGGGCATACGGGTGGAACCGCCGACCAGGATGACCTCGTCAACCTCGGACAGGGAGACGCCGGCGTCGTTCAGGGCCTTGGTGACCGGGGCCTTGCAGCGCTCGAGCAGATCGCGGGTGATCTTCTCGAACTCGGCGCGGGACAGCGTGTAGTTGAGGTGCAGCGGGCCGGACTGGTTCATGGTGATGAAGGGCAGGTTGATGACGGCCTGCTGGGCGCTCGAGAGCTCCTTCTTGGCGTTCTCGGCGGCCTCCTTCAGGCGCTGCAGGGCCATGGGGTCCTGACGCAGGTCAACGCCGTTCTCGGACTGGAACTTGTCGGCCATCCAGTCGATGACGCGCTGATCCCAGTCGTCACCGCCGAGGTGGTTGTCGCCGTTGGTGGCGAGAACCTCGAAGACGCCGTCGGCCAGGTCGAGCAGGGACACGTCGAAGGTACCGCCGCCGAGGTCGAAGACGAGGACCTTCTGCTCCTTGTCCTGCTTGTCCAGGCCGTAGGCCAGGGCGGAGGCGGTGGGCTCGTTGACGATGCGCTTCACGTCGAGGCCGGCGATGCGACCGGCGTCCTTGGTGGCCTGACGCTGGGCGTCGTTGAAGTAGGCCGGGACGGTGATGACGGCCTCAGAGATGGTCTCGCCGAGGTACTTCTCGGCGTCGGCCTTCATCTTGGCGAGCGTCATGGCCGAGATCTGCTCGGGGGTGAACTCCTCGCCGTCGATCACGACGACGCAACGGCCGTTGCTGCCCTCCTTGACCTCGTAAGGCACGGTCTTGAGCTCGTCCTGCACCTCGGAGAACTTGCGGCCCATGAAACGCTTGATGGAGAACACGGTGTTCTTGGGGTTGGTGACGGCCTGGTTCTTGGCGGCCTTACCCACGATGCGGTCGCCGTCGGCGCGGAAGCCCACGACGGACGGGGTGGTGCGGTCGCCCTCGGCGTTCACGATGGTGGTGGGGGTGCCGCCCTCGAGAACCGCCATGGCGGAGTTGGTGGTGCCCAGGTCGATACCGAGAATCTTGCTCATGATTACTTCCCTTCGTTGGGTTGCGTGACGCGCATGTGCGGATGCCCACGGCGCTTCGGCGTTTGTTCATGGCATAGTGTATCCCCTTATGACGCGCCTTATACAAAATCTAAGTCAATTCATATAAGATTTCCTATCCTCCACATTGATAAGGGCACTCCGCGCCAGGCTGCTGTGCAAACGAAGGGTTCCCGTTCTAAGTTTGCAATGGCTAACTCGGTGAACGGCAGTGGAAAGCCGCTGCAAGGCCTTGCGCTCGCGGCGGTGCGTGGTATGTTTTTGACCGAAAAAGACCCGTTGCCTCTTCGCCTGTGGCACCGGGCGCTACAGAGGAGGTTTATCATGGCTCATCCGATCATCGATGCCGACGAGTGCATCGCCTGCGGCGTCTGCGTCGACGCTTGCCCGGCCGGCGTTCTCGAGCTGAACGACGTCGCCACCGTTGCCGACGAGGATTCCTGCGTTGCCTGCGGCGCTTGCCAGGACGCCTGCCCCGCCGGTGCCATCACCGAGATTGTCGAGGACTAGCACTCAACCTGAGCGCGGCTCGCACATCTTGTGCGCAGCTTACACAAGCCTTGCTCATTGAGCACAAAAAAGCTTGGCTCCCGTTTGGAGCCAAGCTTTTTTGTGCTCTGCAACCCTGCCGCCGGCACACATCATTCCGGCTTATAGGACAAAAGTAGGGTTATAGTTTTGATGTGCCGCTCACCGAATGCTTTTTCCATCTGCCGAATGAGTGTCATTGGAGACTTCAAGATGGCCGAATGTTTCGGGCATGGAGTGCCAGCGCTTGATGGGTGGAGATTATGAAGAAGCTGAAGTTTAAGACGATCGTCTCAGTATTTCTTTCTGCTGTCGTTTTTTGGTCTTTAGCTGTTCCGATGATGTCGTATGCTACGCCAGCTGATTTTAGTGGCAACCAAGGATTTCTTCTAGCTGAAGATATTGAAGAACTTGAGCAGAAGGTTGCTCCTGGTCCTGATTATGAGGAAGGGGACTTGATAGCCTTTAAGGTTATTGATGTCCCACTTGAGACTTTTGATACCGTCGGACAAACCCCTTCTTTGCGTGCCGACTGCACCGAAAAACCAACGTGCCAGGTGGTTCTGCATAAGATTGCCACGAGTAATGGAAAATGCCAGATTGACTTCCGCTGCACACTCGCATCTATGATGACTTGCGTTCGTATCAAAGGCGTGAGTGGATCCTACACGTGCAAGGACACTTCTAATGGGGATAGCTATCGTCAATCCTTTAATGAGGACCAGATTGTTCCCAGCGGCGGGTTTACCGCATATGTGGATGGCGAACACGAGTTTAATGCGAGCCACCGCATTTGGGTCAGTTGGCAATTTACCGCTCAGGTATACAACTACGCATATGGTAACCCTGGCTATAGCGGAACAGAGTCTCTGTGATTAACCTATGCTTTGATGGTAGTGTGAGCTCCGTTCTGAGAGCTGCGCGAGCCGCTGCAATTCAGCAGGGAGAATGCTTCGGAGACGTGCTATGGTTTCCGGATAACCTAACAATTGGTCGTCTTTCCCCATTTACTGCAAAAAGCAGGCTTTCAGAGTTGTCTCGTATAGAGGGTGTCTTTAAGGCCGATCGTGAGAAATCTTGGAATGAGTTTCATGAACGGTTGTCAGCAGTCGATGGAGAGATTAGGGCATGGTCAACCAACGCCACCCATGAGAAGCTTGCCCTTTGCTACACCTGCTCAATTCTGCATACGCACAGCCTTAAGCTCTTGGTGCTTGAACGCAAGTATCCAGAAAACATGGATTGGGATAAGCCATTTCCAATAACTACCACTAGGATTCATCTAGTTGATTGCCGGAGCTGCGCGAACGAATGGAATGAAGTTGTTGCGGCGGAACGGGACGTTTTCGACCGAAGGATTCGCATATGCGAAAACAATCGCATAAAGAGTGTGTCCGAAAATCATTTTGATTTGTTTATTAGAGACTATCTTACGAAGTGCAAGCTGGACGACGGTGATGTCTACACTATGCTCCCCTTTCTAATGACCGATGAAATCGAGCGTGTGACAGGAAACCTTATTCTTCCGGAGTTTTTCTCCATAAGGCTATGCCGAATCTTCGGATACGACAGAAACCCTTGGTGTCCCACTGTTGGGGTTTGGTAGAAGCTCTTAAAGGAGACAGGCAAATGAATCACGTTATTCTTATCTCGGCTTGATGAGCGAGCTTTCTTGCTGAACGAACAATCACAGGAGTCGAGCTGAACGACGTCGCCACCGTTGCCGACGAGGATTCCTGCGTTGCCTGCGGCGCTTGCCAGGACGCCTGCCCCGCCGGTGCCATCACCGAGATTGTCGAGGACTAGTCCCTCGCGCATCCGAATATGGATCCAACGAGAACCGGGTCCGACCCAACAAAGGGTCGGACCCGGTTCTCGCGTATATATAGATGGCATCGACCGGGAGCTCACGCGCGGAAGAGCACGGGATAAGGCTCGATTTGTACCTGTCCCCAATTGAGACTTGGCGAGCACGCGGTGGGACTACTGGAAATCATCCTCATAGGGCATGAGCTCGGCGAGGTAACCGCGCGCGGCGAGGGCGGCTTCGATGCGGTCGAGTGCCTCCTCGCTCTCGGCCGCGATGCGATGAAAGTGATACCCGCTTGTCACAGTCATGAGCGGCGTGGACTTGCCCGTGCGGATATCGTCGAGATACCGCGCGGTCCCGCTGCGGCTGCGGATGTCGAGGTCCGCGGTGATCTTGCCGTACGCGCGATGATTGACCATCACGCTTTGAACCGTACCGCCCAGATCGACGATGGTGTTGAGCTCATCCTCGAGCTGCTCGACCGTATGGCGCACCTTGACCAGGCGCGTGGGGATATCCGCATCCGAAGAACCCTCACGCAGCACATAGCCGCGGTTGGTCGCCACGATATCGTGCCCGTCGGCGCGCAGCAGGGCGATATCCTGCACGATCACCTGGCGGCTCACACCCGCGGCGTCGGCCAGGGCCGTCCCGCTCACAGGCCGCTCGGCCCCGCGCAGGCTCTGCAGGATCGCGTTCCTGCGCTCATGTCCCATCAACGGCATCCGCCGCACCTCCCATCCGTATCTGGCAAGCCCATCTCGCCCGTGTGCGAGGGGCGCCGGACCAAGCCGCACACGCCCCCCTCTCCACCAAAGACGCCGGCTACACCATGCGCAGATGCTTGAGGGACAGGTCGAGAATGGGCGCCGAATGCGTGAGGGCGCCGGACGAGATGAAGTCGACTCCCAGGTCGGCGAGGATGCGGATGTTGCCCGCGTCCACATTGCCCGAGGCTTCCACCTTGGCCCGGCCGTCGATGAGCGCAACCGCCTCGGCCATCTGCTCGTGCGTCATATTGTCGAGCATGATGATGTCGGCTCCGGCTTCGAGCGCCTCGCGCACCATGTCCAGGTCCTCGCACTCGACCTCGACCGTGCAGACGAACGGCGCGTGCGCGCGGGCGCCCGCCACCGCAGCGGCGATACCGCCTGCAGCGTCGATGTGATTGTCCTTGAGCATGACCGCTTGGGAGAGGTTGTAGCGGTGATTGGCACCGCCGCCCGCCTCGACCGCGGCCTTTTCGAAGATGCGCAGGCACGGCGTGGTCTTGCGCGTGTCGACGAGCCTGGTCTTCGTCCCCTCCAGGGCTGCGGCCATACGGCGTGTGTACGTCGCGATGCCGCTCATGCGCTGCAGGAAATTCAAGGCCACGCGCTCGCCCGAGAGCAGGACGCGTGCGTCGCCGCGCACGATGCCCAGCAGCTGACCGGGCTCGACCGCATCGCCGTCGGCGACGCGAGCATCAAAGCTCGTGCGCGGGTCGAGCAGGGTGAAGGCGCGCTCGAACACATCGAGACCCGCGATCACGCCCTCGGCCTTGGCGATGAGCTGCACCTCGGCCTCGCGACGCTCGGGGCAGACGGACTCGGTCGACAGATCGCCAGCATTCATGTCCTCACGCAGGGCGAAGCGGATGATGTCGTCGGCCACCAAGTTCATGGTGATGGGATTCATGCGAGCCTCCTATATAAGAGTGTCGATGTTCAGCTCGAACGACGGAAGACCGGGGAACAGGTCGCACGGCGCGCGGTGCACGCCATCGAGGGCCGGGGTACCGGTCTCCTCCACGGGCAGGCTTTCGCCCGTCGCCATCTTCCACGCCGCGCGGCGGGCGAACACCAAAGACTCAAGCAGCGAGTTGCTCGCCAAACGGTTCTTGCCGTGCACGCCGTTGCAGGCGGTCTCCCCCGCCGCGTACAGATGCGGCATGCTCGTAGCCGAATCGCGATCGACGCGCACGCCACCCATGAAGTAATGCTGCGTTGGGACGACCGGAATGGGCTCGGCGAGGATGTCACGCCCCTTTTCCAGGCAATGCGCGTGGATGTTGGCGAAGTGCGCGGTCACGACCTGCGGATCGACCGGGGCGAAGCTCAGCCACTCGTACTCGGTGCCCTCTTTGCGCATCTCATCCTGGATAGCGCGGGCCACCACATCGCGCGGCTGGAGCTCGTCGGTAAAGCGCTCCTGGGCATGATTCAACAAGATCGCGCCCTCGCCGCGGCAACTCTCGGACACGAGGAAGGTGCGGCCGGGCTCGGCGGAATACAGACCGGTGGGGTGAATCTGCACGTACTCGAGATGCTCCTGCTTGATGCCGTAAGCGCTGGCAAGGAAGCACGCATCGCCCGTGAGCTGGGGGTAATTCGTCGAATGCTGATACACGCCACCGATGCCGCCCGTGGCGAGCAGGGTATTTCCCGCATGGATGCAGAAGGGTTCACCGCACTCAAGGTCGGCGGGGGCGGCGTCGAGGGACTCGCCCACACCGGCGACGGCGCGCAGCTCCTCGATCGTGGCCGTCGAGGATGCAGCGGTGACGGGAAGCGCCAGCACACCCGTACAGGCGGGCGCGCCATCCGCGTCCGCCCCGCCGGCTTCGTGCGCATCGAACAGCAGGTCGACCATGGCGACATGCTCGAGAATCAGCACGTTGGGCAGGCGTTTGACCGCCGCCAGCAGCGCCTCGGTGATCTCCTTGCCCGTCACGTCGGCATGAAACGCGATGCGCGCCCGGGCGTGCGCGCCCTCACGCGTGAAGGCCAGCGAGCCGTCCTCCTCGCGCTCGAACTCCGCACCCAGCGCAATCAGGTCGTTGATGACCGCGCGCGAGGAACGAATCATGATGTCCACGCTCTCGCGGCGGTTCTCGCCGTGCCCGGCGTGAAGCGTGTCCTCAAAGAACGAGTCGTAATCCTCGGCCTCGGGCAGCACGCAGATGCCGCCCTGGGCGAGCATCGAATCGCACTCGTCGAGGGCGCCCTTCGACAGCATCACGATCTTGGCACTCGCCGGCGCGGTGAGCGCGGCATACAAGCCCGCCACGCCGCATCCGACAATCGCGATATCGCACGTCATGTCCATATGGTTCGCCGCCATCCGCGGCCCCTTTCGTTCCGGCGCCCACGCCAGGGACGCATCCGAGCGGGCGCCGCTCATGCGGAACCCTGCCGGATGCGTCCTAGCGGGCTGCGTATTCCAGCATGCGGTCGAGCGTGCGCTGCGCGGCGCGGGCCGCATCCTCATCAACCGAGATATCCACGACGCCCGAACCGCTCTCGAGACACGCCACGAGCTTATCGAGCGTGATACCGTCCATATCGGCGCAGGTGGGCGGAGTCTTGGTCACATAGAAGCGCTTGCCCTGACCGGCGCATCGCCGCTCCAGCTCGTAGAGCACGCCATCGACCGTCACGATGATGAACTCGCTCGCCGCGCTCGCCTCCGCAAAGCCGATGATATCGGCGGTCGAGCCGATGAACTCGGCCTCCGCCAGAATCGCCTCGGTGCACTCGGGGTGCGCCAGCGTGAGCGCCTCGGGGTGCGCCGACTTGAGCTCGCGCAGCTCGGCAAGGGAAATCGCCTCATGGCGCGGGCAGCATCCGTCGTTCAGGATCACGTGCTTCTCGGGCACCTGCTGCGCGACATGGCGACCAAGGTTCCGATCGGGGATGAACAGGATGTGGTGCTGCGGCAGCTCGCGCACGATCTTGACCGCGTTGGATGAGGTAACGCAGACGTCACTCCAGCTCTTGATCTCCATGGTCGAGTTGACGTAGCAAACCACCGCAAGATCGTCGCCGTACTCGGCACGGGCACCGTCGATCGTCGCCCGGCTCACCATATGGGCCATGGGGCAATCCGCCGCAGGCTCCGGCAAGAGCACGGTCTTATCGCGATTGAGGAGCTTGGCGCTTTCGCCCATGAATTCCACGCCGCACAAGACGATGGTCTGCTGCGGCAAGGTCTTGGCGAGCTTTGCGAGGTAGAACGAATCGCCCACGTAATCGGCGACGGCCTGCACCTCGGGCTCGACATAGTAATGCGCGAGTATCACCGCGTCGCGCTCGGATTTGAGTTCCTCGATGCGCTCGCGCGTCTCGGCGGGCACCGCCGCCGCGCGCTCCAGGGCCCCGCCCCTCGTCTGTGCCATGCGGTCCTCCCGACATTCGCAGGTTCGTTGAGGGAAGTATGGCACTGGGGGCTTCCACTGACAAGACAGCTGACAAGACACCTATGGAATCAGCGAATTGCAGCGGCACGGGAGCCCATTTAATACGGCGCCCCCAGCGGTGGCATCTGCTTGAGATATGCCCACATACGCTGCTTTTCCGCCGGCTGGGACAGCGCGGCCTCAAAACCATCGAGCGCAAGCACACGGCGGCCAAGAACCGGCGCAATGAGCCCGGGCTTAAGCATGGCGGTATCGAAGTCCTCGATGATCGCGAGGGCGTCGGCATAGGTCTCGCGCAAAAGATCGGCGGCCACATCGTCCAACAGGATGACCGCCTCGGGATCGAGCGCCTCAAGCGCCTCGCGGAACAGGTCGACGGGCAGCGGCTCACCCGCCGTCAGACCGCCCGCCACGGCCTCGTCGCCCGAGCCGGCAACCGCAGCCAGCACGCAAAGATCTTGCGGTTCCCAACCGATGGCGCCGAGCGCCGCACGCAGGGCCGTGCCGTCCGCGCCCGAAAGCAGCGGATCGCCCGAACGCTCGGCATCGTTGAGCTCGCCTTTGACAAGCACGACCGGCGAAAACGCGTTGCCCGCCATGCGGACCCCGCGCGCTTCGAGTCCCTTGAGCTCCTGCTCGGCTGCAGCCGCCAGCGCCTCCTTGCGCTCCTGTGTGGTGATGGCCATCCGTCGAACACCCGCCCCTACGATCGCACCCCGGCCCGCGAGCCAGGCGAAAAGAATCACACCGAATCATTCTACTCCCGGTGTAACGGGCGCGCAGGCATGGGTATAACGTCCTCGATTCAAAAGACCTCCGTCGGCAGGCGCCGGCGGGAACGCGCATATAGGAGGATTCCATGTCCAACGTCACCGAGGTGAATGCCACCAACTTCGACTCCATGCTCGCAGGCGAGCTGCCCGTCCTCGTCGATTTCTGGGCCCCGTGGTGCGGCCCGTGCCGCATGCTCTCCCCCGTTGTGGACGAGCTGGCCGTAGAGCTCGAGGGCAAGGTCACCGTCGTCAAGTGCAATGTCGACGAGAACCAGGACCTGGCCATGCGTTTCGGCGTCATGTCCATCCCCACCGTCGTCCTGCTGAAGGGCGGCGCCGAGGCCATGCGCTCCGTGGGCGCCGTTCCCAAGCCCAAGCTCAAGGCCGACATCGAGGCCAACCTGTAAGGATCGCCGCCGCGCATGACGCGCATCTGAACCGCAACCCCCTCAACGACCGCGCTCCCCTCATCGGCGCGGTCGTTTTTTTGTACAGGACCATTCACCAAAGCAAAACGAATGGCTCTGCTGTACTTTATGCGGAGCCGTCGGCACTCTTGGTAGACTGTATGATGTATGCCGCGCGAAGGCACTCGTTCTCCCGCGCGCATGAAGACGCGCCGTGCGGCCTGTAAGTCCGCAGCGTGCGCCAGGTTGTAAGGGGATCTCATGGAACCCATTTCGCAGGGAATGCAAGGGCCTGCCGTCGAGGACGTGCAGACGCGCCTTTCCTCGCTTGGATATATGATCGACGCCGCCGAGATGACGGCGAAGGAGTTCGGCGCAACCACGGCTGCGGCCGTTCGCGCGTTTCGCGCCCAGCAGGGACTGGATACGGGCGAGGATGTAGACGGCACGTGCTGGAGCGCGTTGGTGGACGAGTCTTATAAGCTCGGCGATCGCACGCTGTACCTGCGCCTTCCCAATTTCCACGGCGCCGATGTCCGCGCCCTGCAGCGCGCCCTCAACACGCTCGGCTTTGCCTGCGGCGTGGATGACGGCTACTTCGGCCCACATACCGAGGCCGCTTTGCAGCAGTTCCAGGAGAACGTGGGGCTGTTCGCCGATGGCATGGCGTTCCAGGACACCTTCAACTACGTGAACCGCCTGCACCATGTGTGGGAGGGCAAGCCCTCTGTAATCGATGTCGAGGCCGAGGCCCGCATGGGGTTCGCCCGCGCCGCGAGCGTGCTCGAAAGCTGGAGCATCGCCATCGGCGGTGAGGACGCAATCGCCCGCAATGTCGCCTCACGCGTGTGGAATATCGCAACCGCCACGACCGATGGCAGCGGCATCGTGCTGTATGACGACGTCGCGCCCGAGGATGTGGACCTGACGGTCGAGATCGCCTCCGATGCGCTGCCCGACGACGCCGAGCCGCGCGCCACGATCACCCTGGCCGAGTGCAACAACCTCTCACTGCGCATCAAGACGGCGGTCGCCGCGGCGGCCACCCGCCCGATCAAGCTCCGCATCGAGCTCACGGGCATCACCGGCTACGGCACGTTCACTTCAAGTGATGCGCAAACTCTGGCCGTTCGCCTTCTCGACGGCCTGTGTGATGCACTGAGCGACTAGGTACGCTACACTAGAGCGGCGCGCTTGCGCGCCCACACCCATTTGGGGCATCGTCCAGCGGCAGGACCCTGGTTTTTGGTACCAGTTACGGGGGTTCGAATCCCTCTGCCCCAGCCATGATAGACAGGCCCGGTCACGTATGTGGCCGGGCTTTTTCGAAGGGGCTGTCCATGACCTACACCCACGTGATATTCGACCTTGACGGCACGCTGCTCAATACCCTTGAGGACCTCACCATCGCCGGCAACCATGTATGCGAATCCCGCGGATGGCCCACCTACACGGCGGACCAATTCCGCTATAAAGTCGGCAACGGGCAGATCAAGCTCATCGAGCGCCTTATTCCCGCCGAATTCATGGGGAACGGCCGCGTCTTTGAGCAGGCACTCGCCGACTTCCGCGCCTTCTACGCCGAGCACAAGGAGGACCACACGGCCCCCTACCCCGGCATCCTCGAGCTTTTAGACGAACTTCGCGAGCATGGCGTGACTTGCGCCGTTCTCTCCAATAAAGACCACGCGGCAACGGTCCCACTTGTCGAGCGCTACTTTGGCGACCGCGTGGCTCTGGCGCAGGGACGCATCGACGCCTTTCCGCCCAAGCCCGACCCGGCAATCACCGCGCACGTCCTCGAACAGCTCGATGCAGATCCGAAGACCGCCCTGTACGTGGGAGACTCCAATGTCGATATCGCCTGTGGACACAACGCGGGCATGCGTTCATGTGGCGTGGCGTGGGGCTTTCGCGGCCGCGCGGAGCTCGAGGGCGCCGGCGCCGATTACGTGATCGACACTCCCGAGGAGCTGCTCGACATCGTTTTGTAGCGGCCCTCCCGCCGTGCGCTCTTCGGCCCCTCCCGTGCGCGGTTCCAAGGAGCGCCGATGGGGGAATATGCATCTTCCAACTGCTTATGGCTCGTATTATTCAGTATGCGAATGCCGTGCATTTCACTCAGTCGACTTTTGGTAATTGGAATCCGCATGCATGAGAAACACCGCGCAGGATGGCGCCCAAAATCCCAGTTCGCGTATGCGTCGGATGGGCCGCTCATCGGCAAATCGGCTAACAAATTACCAAAAGTCGATGAATTGACTTTCAAGGCGGGTGAACGCCGCAAAAGGCCCCTTTGTTAAAAGCGGAACGATGAAAGACAAGGGTCACAGCAAACGGGCGCGCAGGGCCAAAGCCCCACGCGCCCCATACGCTCATTCCCGCAGATATGTCAGGCTGCAAACTACATCATGGCCTCGAGAATCTGCTGCTCCGCGCTATCGGTGGCGGACCAAGCGTTCTCATCGTCCTTCTCGTACGTGAACACGCACTCGCTCTCCTCGGGCTCGGCGTTCTTCACGGCCTCCATGAGCATGGCGCCCGCCTCTTTGTACAGGGCCTCCTCGCTCTCCACGGTCTGAGGATCGATCGTGGTCAGATACTCCTGGAACTTGCCGGTGAACTCGGACATGATCGCGGTGAGGGACTTCATCTTGAGCACAACCGTGGCATCGGCGGTGCCGGCCTCCTCGTCGACCGCGACCTCCTTGATCTCGTGGGTAAACCCGTCGAGATAGGCCTTCGCGAACTCCTGAGTATCGATGCCGAGCGTCTCGAACCCGCCATCCGAACTGTCCGTCATGGCGGTGAGCAGCTCCTCGTTATCCGGAGAGACCTCGGAAAACGCCGTCTCGAGATCCTCGCGGATGAGCTCCTCGACCGAAGGGCCGCCGCAACCTCCCAGGAACACGGTGCAGGCCACGGCGAACACCATCAACGGGATTGTCCAAAACCTCTTCTTCATGTCTTTTCCTCCCAACAGCGGAATACCACCCCGTATGGCACGCGCCACCAAGGCGAACGTTGGCCCGATGATACGCGACGAATTCCAGGTAGATGGCTGCGACTCGGTGAACGGCCGATGAAAAAAGCGGGCGCCGGCAAACCTCCGACGCCCGCCCCGCAAAATCACTCGGATGCAAACGCTACTCACGCGCGCCGTACTGCTCGTAGTACGCATCGATGGCGGCCTTGAGCTCGTCATCGATCACCACACGGCCGGCCACCTCGCGGTTGTACAGATGCTCGGTCACCTCGGCCATGGACACGATGCTCGCCACAGGGAACCCGTACTTGGCCTCGATTTCCTTCTGCGCGGTGGTGACACCGCCCTTGCCGACCTCCATGCGGTTGAGGGAGACGATCAGACCCTTGACCTCGACGTTGGCGGCATTCATAAGCTTGGGGTACGTCTCATCGATGGACTTGCCGGACGTGGTCACGTCCTCGACCATCACCACGCGGTCGCCGTCCTTGAGCTCGTAGCCCAGCATGCCGCCCTTGTCGGCGCCATGATCCTTTACCTCCTTGCGGTCGGAGCAGTAACGGACCTCCTTGCCATACAGCTTGTGCATGGCGATGGCAGTGACCACAGACAGCGGGATGCCCTTATACGCCGGGCCGAACACGACGTCGAAATCCAGACCGAAGTTGTCGTGAATGGCGCGGGCATAATACTCGCCCAGGCGCATGAGCTGCTCGCCCGTCACATAGGCGCCGGCGTTCATGAAGAACGGGGACTTGCGGCCGCTCTTGAGGGTGAAGTCGCCGAACTTGAGGACGTCGGACTCGACCATGAACTCGATGAACTCCTGCTTGTAAGCCTCCATGAGGCCTCCTTCCTACTTGTCGCACCCCAAACGGCACGTGCATGTCCATTCCCAGCTTACCAGAAACAAAAACAAGCCAACCCTGCAGTACGACCCACCCCGACTCGAGCGAACGAACACCACTTTTATTGGAAACTATGTTGGCAATACGGGTGAAACGCCACGATAAGATAACTCTGATCAGGCTTTTTTTGAAATGGTCCCGATGCCTCTCCCTACGATCAAATCCAATACGGAAGCAACGCCATCTTCCCAAACAGGAGGTGCCACAAATGAAGCGACACTTCGTATTGAAGTCGGCGCGTTGCCCATCGCAACGCTGATATCAACAGCCTCAAACATGGATGCGTCATTCTCGGAATCACCGAAACCAATCGTGGGACCCGGGCGCACGCCCCTTTCGCACAACCCGTCAAGAACCGCATCGATACCAGCCGCTTTGTTGTTTGAAGAAACGGTCATCTCGTGATAGCCGTTCATGATGTCGTGCACGGAAAACATCGCTCTCAAGCTTCTCAAATCCGATCCGAGCCGCTCCAAATCTGTTGAGGCGCATACGATTTTCCGATAATCCAGGGACGGAGAGAACAATTGCAGGTCGTCGATCGATCTTGCAACCGGCCCAATGGCCTCATTATCCCCATTCGACCCAACGGCATTGAGCTCCACGCTTTTCTCGGGAGATTCAAAGAACGCCAGCACACCTCTATCGAGGAAAACACGGGCAGCGTTTATGACCGCATGGGAAGGGATGCGTTCATCGCGAATCAGGTCATCCCCAATCCATACCTGCGCACCCGCCAACGAAATTACACCAGAAAAAGGGAACGTGCGCAGCTCTGGGGCGATGCTCCAAATGGGTCGACCGGAACAGATAAACGCGCAGTTTCCGTTTTCCGCAAACGATGTCAAGGACCTCACAACCCGCGCGCTCGGGACGCTTGGGCGCATATAGGAATCGTCTTTTCGCTTGCGCGCATCGCCCTGCCAGACAAGAGTTCCGTCTATATCAAAAAATGCGACAATTGGCCTTTTTCCACTCATCGTTACTCCAAAACAAAGCGCCCGGACAATGCATCCGGGCGCATGTCACTCGTTAAACATCTGAAAGAACATCCGATATCACAAGCGCAACATCCTCCGTTTGCGGCCGAACCCCCGGCCACTCAAAGAATCCGTGATCACAGCCCTCGTAGCGAATCGCACGGACCGGCACCCCAAGGCTCAGCAGGCGCCTCGCGAATTGCTCTCCCTGGACTCGCAGGTAATCGTACTCAGCTGTTATCAGCGTGACAGGAGGAAACTCAGCAAGCACATCATCTGATGCCTTGCTTGCAGAGATCCTCGGATCGAGCAGCTCGTCTCGATCGCGCGTGTACATAGTCGCCAGCACGTCAAACGATCCCCTCAAGCGATCCACGCGACCTCGCGCCACATCCGCCTGCTCCGGAATCGCAGGATATAAGTCGTAACCCCACGCAGGGTCTTCGAGGCCGGCGTCGACTAGAGGGTACAGTTCGACCGCAGCCGCAAACGACTTCTCCGGCATGAGCTGTATGCAGGCGTTGGCAAGACTTCCGCCTGCACTGTCACCGGCAATCACCACCTTATCCGCATCGATTGCCAATTCTTCCGCATGGTCAAACAGATACCGACAACAAGCCATGCAATCGTCCACCGGGCCCGGGAACGGAGCTTCCGGCGCCAAGCGATAATCGGGAAATACGACCAGTGCTCCAGCCTGTTCAGCTATGAACTCAAGAGCCCTGCGGTATTGCAAGACGTTCCCCGCGGTAAAACCGCCACCATGAATATATAGGAGAGCGGCGGAGGGATCTTTACGGCCAGCTGGATCCCACATGAAGAGGTTGATCTTGTGATCGCCCGCATCGATAAGACGCTCGCTGAACTCAACATCGGACGTGGCCAAGCGCTCATCCGCCTTGAGTGGACGATGCCTGACGGCCAACAAGCTGGCCCACGATGGAGGCGCCGAACTCGACGCAGAGGAGGCTTTGGTCGCATTGGCGAGAACACGGGGGTCGAGAACATGGTCGCGCGGGTCGTCGGGAACGGGCTTCATTAGGATGGGAAGCCCGTCGACCTCAACCGTCTTGCAGTCACGTTGCAAGACGTCGACGAGGTCGCCCGGATACGTCCGTCCCATCGTTACAACCCCAGTCGATCAAGCTCGGAATCGAGCTGCTCGATCTCATCATCGGCAAGCTCCCACTCAAACGCTGCGCAATTCTCGTCTGCGTGGGCGACGCTGCGAACACCGACGAGGGATGTGCCGACATAACCCTTCTGGCAGCTCCAATTAAGCGCCACCTGAGAAACCGGGACGCCGTGATTCTCGGCAACGGTATCCATGACCTTGAGCAACCCCTGGACCTTCGAGAATTTGGGCTCGCGGAAGTAATCGTAGAATGTCAGACGCGTGTCTCCCTCGGGAAAATCAGGGGTGGCACGATACTTGCCGGACAGAATGCCCGCACCCATGGAGCCGTATGTCATGGAATCAATACCGCGCTCGCAGCCCCACTTCATAAGATCGACGTACTGGCGATCCACCATGGAGAAAGGCGGCTGCTGAACGTCGACCTTCCCGTACTTCTGACACTCCTCAATCATCTCGATCGTGAAATTGGATACGCCGATAAAACGGATCTTTCCCTGCTTACGGAGAAGTTCGAGCGCGCTCATGGTCTCGGCGAACGGGGTATTCATATCCGGCCAGTGAACGAAATAGAAATCGATATGATCGGTCTTGAGGTTATACAAAGAACTCTCGACCTCGCGCATGATGTTCTTGAACGACGAGTCGCGATCGTAGCCATTTACGCTGGTAACCAGGCCGACCTTGGAAGAGACCAGCACCTTGTCCCGATAGCCACCCGCAAGCGCCTCGCCAACCACTTTCTCGGAGTAACCGTTTCCGTAGCAAGGCGCCGTGTCGACCAGGTTGACTCCGTTGTCGATCATGCGACGAATCGCCTCGATGGATGCCTCGCGGTCAACGGGTCCGTAGTTATCTCCGCCAATCGCCCAGGTGCCGACAGCAAGCTCAGACACATCGACATCTGCGTTACCAAAATGCTTGTACCGCATAGGTGTTCCTCTCCTTCGTTGCATGGATTAAAAAGACGGCCGACCTCCCATTTAGGACAGCCGGCCGTCGAAAGGGGCTCATTCCGACTCTGCTCGGGCCGGCACCGTCTTGCCTAAAGCACGCCGATCAGACCGAGCACGAGGGCAAGAACCATGATGCCAAGCAAAATCCAGTTGACGTTGACGTTCTTCTTGAGCAGCCACAGGCACAGCAGCGTCAAACCCAGGGGGACGATGCCCTTGAAGATAGAATCAAGATAGGTCTGCACCATGATGGGGTCGGCATCCTGAACAGGAATGGACAGGATTGTGTTGAAGCTGACGTTGGCCGCCGTCATGGCGCCGATCATCACCAGACCGACCGTGGAAGTAGCCTTGGTGATGAGCTTCATCAGGCCGCCTTCATACAGCTGCGAGATAAAGTTGGTACCCATCTGGAAGCCGAGATACGTCATAAAGTAGCGGCACAAAATCGAGGGGATGTTATAAATAAGCAAAAACATAATTGCGCCTAGCGGGGAACCGGACATGGCAAGATTAATACCGATGCCAGCGGCGATTACGCGCAGGACGCCCCAGAAGATTGCGTCGCCGATACCGGACATGGGCCCCATGAGCGAGACCTTGATGCCGTCAATCGACTCGGTGTCAAAGTCGTCGTGCTGCGAGTTCTCGCGCTCCATGGAGGCAACGAGACCCATGGCAAAGGTACCGACATTCTGGGTAATGTTGTACCACGTCGTATGACGGCTCATGGCGTCCGCGCGCTTCTCGGGATTGTCGGCATAGTAGCGATTGAGCGCAGGTTGCACAGAATACAGCCAACCGTCGGCACCGGCCTTGACAGAGCCACCGGCACAGGATGCGAACACAGAGAAGGAACGCAGAAAAATCTTATTGAGCATCTTGCGGTCTTCGGAGCTCATGTTTTTCGTCAGGGTACTCATGCGAAGAAATCCTCCTCGTCAGACATGGCGGAATCGGTAGTAGCGGCAACGGCAACGCCGCTATGCACAAGATCGAACAGCTCCTTGTCGCGCAGCGCCTGGATAACCGCAAACACAACACCGATAACAGCAATGGCAATCATGGGCATACCAAGATAGATGTACAGAACAAATCCCAGGAAAAAGTAGACCGCAAGCTCCTTGCTCCACAGCATCTTGAGCAGCAGGGCCATGCCGACTGCAGGGAGCAAGGCTCCGACAGCGTTAAGACCAGCCATAACATTTGCAGGAATCTGGTCAACGATAGCTGCCACAGGCTCAGCGCCAAGATACACGCCCAAAAACGCGATGATGCCAAAGATTGCGTACTTGAGGAACCACAGGACATAGTGCTGAACGGCAAGCGCGCGTTCATTTCCTTCCGCAGCAAGCTTGTCGAAACGACCGGCGAACATTGCCAGAGCCACATTGCTCCAGAAAATCGAGACGAATGCGGTCACGACACCAACGGGAACGGCGAGCGTGATGGCAGCACTCTGGTCAATACCCGCCACCGTAAATGCGACGGCAAGCGCAGTTGCGGTCACGGGCTCAGCGGAAATGGCTCCGCCGATGTTGACGGCGCCCATAAAGATCGCCTCAAGTGACGCTCCAATGACAACTCCAGTCTGAACGTCACCCATAAGAATACCGGCAACAAGACCAACCACGAGCGGTCGCTCGATCATGCACTGACCGAACAGCCAGTTACCGCCATAACAGATCACGACGGTCAGCCAAGCCATAAATGCCAAACTAATCATGTGTTCTTCCTTCCCTTATTCCTTCGCCCCGTCGGGGTATTTACAGACCCTGTCCAATCATTTCCCAGCAGCCCGAATGAGATCGGCGATAGGAGTCTTTCCATGCTCTGGAATGAGCTGGTGAAACACAGGGATGCCCTGCTCACACAACTCTTTTGCAGCTGCCAGTTCATCGGGGTTGACCATAATGGTCCCGTTGAGCTGTACCTTACTTGCCGGGTCTGACTTGTCGAAACGGCCGACGTTCGCAACGTTGACCTCGGCGACACAGCCCGGGGCGCCCTTCACAAGGGCCAAAACATCCTTCATGCAGTTGGTAAGCGCGAAGATCCGCATCTCCTTGCCGCGCGGATCCTTTGCCAGACGAATAGCGTCATCAACGGTCTTCACCAGCAACTTCTGACCAGCAGGCGTGGCCATCTGCAGCGTCATCCGAAGCGCATCGCTCTCAACCGCAGCATCGTTCGCCACAATGATGTGCTTGGTATTGAGCTCCTTGCTCCACACCAATGCAACTTGGCCGTGAATCAGACGGTCATCCACTCGAACCTGAACGATCAATTGACACTCCTTCCCATCGTCCTATGGACGATTTCCTACTCAAAAAAGTCGTCGTCGCACCCTTCACCATCCGTCGCTGCCATGGAGTCGGACACGCACTCCATGCGCTGCATCAAGCCGGAAGCATCTTGAACAATCTGATCCATAAGCTCGGGCGTGATAGGATCCGTGCGAATCAAGGTCTCGATTACCGCCGCCAAGTTGAAACCGGTGACATGAACGATGCCCTTCTTTTCCGGCTCGAGGAGCATGACTTTCTGAAACACGCTGCCGCCGTAAATATCCGTGAAAATCACCGCATCATCATCAGGTTTGACAGAGTCGATGAACTCTTGAATAGTCGCGGTGTAATCGCTCTCATCGACATAGGCGTTCACGGCGGTGATAAGGTCTTGGTTGCCAGTGAGGATGCCCACAGAGCTCTTGATTCCATCTGCGAGCCAACCGTGCGATGCAACAAGGATCTTCTTCATGGCACATCCTCCGTTACAGCGAATATCCGTTGGGGTTGAGCAGACGGATCTTGCTGGCGACGAACTCCGTCATATCAGGACCCACTTCTCTCATCAGACCGAACGCGTCGCCATCCAACGTGCCCGTTCCGACGTTCTTCTCGATTGAGCGGTACATTGCGCGGAAGTACTCGGTGGCAATGTTGTACTTGCTCATGCCGAGATTCACCGTCTCCTGGAGCTGCTCATCCGGTATGTCGGAACAGCCATGCATGACCAGGGGGACATCGACCGCCGCACGAACGTCCTTGATGCGCTGCATATCGATTTGAGGAGTCTTGACATACGGACCGTGAGCATTGCCCACAGCAATCGCCAAAGACCCGCACCCTGTGCGCTCAACGAACTCAGCAGCCTGAGATGGGTCCGTATAAAGATCCGAGCCGACGAAATCATCGGCGTTCGCCCCGCTACCGACGTGTCCGAGCTCCGCCTCGATGTCGACGCCGAACACACCGCCAACCTCGGCGACCGCCTTGGTCAGAGCGACGTTTTCCTCGTACGGCAGCGACGATCCGTCGACCATCACTGAGGGAAACCCGTCGCGAATGCCTCCCACGGCGATTTCATAGCCCGCAGAATGATCGAGATGAACAGCGACGGGCACTGAAGCACGCTCGGCATAGTGCTTCGCCACGGCAGCCACAAGCTTCAAAGGCATATAGTCACAAAACCCGGGATAGAACTGCACGATGATCGGCATATGCTCCTGCTCGGCGCCAGCGACGATGTATTTTATCGTCTCAAAATTGAAGGTGTTGACCGCGGGAACGCCGTAGCGATGTTCCGTTGCGTCCTTAAGCAGTTCGTTTACCTTAACCAGTGCCATAAGATGCTCCTTCCGCATAAGACTGGTTGTTATGCCTGTATCTAAACGCAGCCATTGGGCGCGATGCTCAACTGCGTCGATTGAGATGCACCCGATATACCGCGAGCACGGTGAACGTCCCGACCAGCACCAGCCCCGCCGACACGAAAAACGACATCCGCATGCCGAGGGCATCACCAATCGATCCTCCCGACAAATTCGCGACCAGCATTGCTAGACCGCTTTGGACCATCACCAACATGCTTTGACCCTGGGACTGCCTGCCAGGCAAGACGTTTTCGGCAACATAGCGGGTGCAGGAGTAATAAACGGTCATGTAGGTCACGCTTTGCATCAACTGGCCAATTACCATAGTCGGCACCAACCCGATACCTATGAGCAGGATGCGCGCAACCATGAAGAAACATGAGGCTATGAGTAGGCGCATCTCGCCCCAACGGCTGACGATAGAACCCGCAAACAAGAGAATGGGAATCTCGCTCAGCGCAGAGACGGCGCTCAACACGCCCACCAACCCCTGCCCGTAACCGAGCTCGACAACATACCGACCTAAAAAGCTCCCGGAAAAACCTAGTCCCATTTGGCTGACGAACGCAAAAGCCAGGACAAAATAGATTTCACGTGTTTTGAACACCCCGAGCGCGGCAGATCCGAGCTCTTCACCATTTCCCGGCTCGGTCTTTTCGATGTCACCGCAATTCTGCTCATCGACAACCCGCTCCCTCAAGGCCGGAAGCATCGCAACGCTCATCAAGAACAGGACACACAGCGCAGCAACGACCGCGAACTGCGCATTTGGTCGGCTCTCAAGATAGGACCCCACGATGAAGACCACGAACGCGTACCCCAACGTGCCGCCCATGCGAACTCGGGCGAATTCGACGCCGTGCTCAAAGCAGCCCTGAATCACCATGGCATCACACAAAGGAAGAAGCGCGGAGAAAAAGCAAGAGAACACGACAGTCGCGACGAGCACGGTCGAGAACTGCGTGCCGACGTAGTACAGCAGGGCCGAAGCCGCGGCCGCGGAGACCAAGAAACCCAACACGAGCTTCCTCTTGCCAGTTCTGTCGCTCAGCCGCGCCCAAAACGGCTGAATGAAGATGATGGCGAACGGCTGAACTGTCAACAAGATCCCAATTTGAGTCGCACTCAACCCTATGGCGGTGAAATACGAACTGAGAAACGGTGTGTAGGCTCCTGCGAGCATCCAGTAGGCGATATTCGCCACAAGGAGCAGAGCCGCCTCCTTGTGGCGGTTTCCCTGAAAGCGGGCCGTCACAGAGCCAAGCTCGTTCACCGATGCTTTTGACACGTTTGCTGCCATGAGGCCCGCCTCCCCTCGTAATCATGTAATGATGTTTCATAGAAAGACTATTTACTTATCTGTGTTTCATATTATTGTTCATCACTGAAACGCTCATTCACTTCAACGAAAGACGAGCCGCCAGCGGTTGGTTTTTTCCGGTGAACGTAACGATTGGAAGGAGCTGCCATGAACGGCAAGGGAAACGTCATTCAGACCATCTGCTCGGCATACGACAACATGTCCAAAACCGATCAGAAGATCGCGACATATATATTGGATAACCGACTCACCGTCCCCACCATGGCGCTTCGGGAGATCGCGAGTGGATGCGGCACATCGAGCCCCACCGTCTCCCGATTCATCAAGCGCCTTGGCTATGACGACTTCAACGACCTGCGCCTCAATCTCGCACGGGGCGAAGGGGAGCAATCCGTTGCGGCGTCTGTCATCGGCAAAAGCACTGAATCGGTCTCATTCGAGCGTTTCCAAGAATCGCTGCACTACATCCTCACCTGCAAGACAGCCGAACTCGCCGACACGGTCGCGCGCCTTGACGAGCAGACGGTCAGGCAGCTCATCGCACGCTTCGAGCAAGCGCGCACCATCCTCATCGCCGGAGTCGGCAACACGCGCACGCTCGCCGACAACATGGCGTTCAAGCTTCGGCACCTCGGCCTGCCCGGCGTGTCTCTTGCAAGCGTCTCAGACGCCATCGCGTTCATCCCGACCCTCACGCCCGATGACATACTGGTTGTCATCTCCTCCTCGGGACTATCTCGTCGGCTCGACAGGCTTGTCGGCCTCGCAAATGAATTGAACGTTCCAGCCGCGGTGATAACCTCGAATCCCCAGTCTCCCCTTATAGGAAAATCGCAATACGTCATCATGTCGACACAGCGTGACCGCCTGTTCGCGTATGGCGTTCCCTTCTCGCACAATTCGACCAATTTCATCATCGAGGTGCTGTTCTTGTTCATTCACGCGAGCAACAGCGCAACACGTGAACATATCGCGCGCTATTCAGGCATACAAGATCAAATGGACCGAGGTCTCGACCCGGCGACAGGCGAGTTTCTGTCACTCGACTGAAGCTATCCCCTCTATGACTTCGCGATCTCGCCGGCGCGATACCGACATCTTCGACTACAGTGCCCGAGTGCAAAGACCCCGGCACGGATGCACCTCATCACAAGGGCGTCCATGCCGGGGTAAATCCGAATCATCGTAGAGATTTCCCACGTTCTTCTAGCAGATCTTGCAGACCCAGCCGTGCGTATCCTCGATCTGACCGCCCTGAATGCCGGTCAAGGTCTCGCGGAGACGCTTCATGACGGGGCCGGAGGACTCGTGACCGTCCGGGAAGACGACGACCGTATCGTCATCATGGATCTCGCCCACCGGCGAGATGACGGCCGCAGTACCGCACAGGCCGCACTCGACGAGGGCGCCGGAAGCAACCTCATCCCAGGTAACCGGACGCTCATCGACGGCGATCCCCAGGTCCTGGGCCACCTGCACGAGCGAACGGCGCGTGATGGAGGGCAGGATCGAGTCCGTATGGGACTTGGGCACCACGAGCGTGCCGTCCTTGGCGACGAACAGCACGTTGGCACCGCCGGTCTCCTCGACATAGGTGCGGGACTCGGAGTCGAGATACAGGTTCTCGGCATAACCCGCGGCATGCGCCTCCATGCCCGCCTTGAGGCTCATGGCGTAGTTGAGGCCGGCCTTGATGTTGCCGGTACCATGCGGAGCAGCGCGATCGTACTTGGAAACGCACAGCTTGACGGTGGTGTCGCCACCCTTGAAGTACGGGCCCACGGGCGTCACGAGGATACGGAACTGGTACTCGTCGGCAGGCTTCACGCCGATGACGTCGCCCGTGGCGATCATGAGCGGGCGGACGTAGAGCGTCGCGCCGGAACCGAACGGGGGCACCCACGCGGCGTTGGCCTCAACGACCTGCTTGACCGCCTCGACGAAGCGGTCCTGCGGGAAGGCGGGCATGACCAGGCGCTCGGCGGAATCGGCCATGCGCTGGGCGTTCATGTCGGGACGGAAGCACACGATGGACCCATCGGCGGTGGTATAGGCCTTGAGCCCCTCGAAGACCTCCTGGCAATAATGGAAGATGCCCGCGCACTCCGACAGCGTGATGCTGTGATCGGTAGTCAGGGCGCCCTCATCCCATGCGCCATCCTTGTAGTTGGACACATAGCTATAGTCGGTCTTGCGATAGCTGAAATCGAGGTTTCCCCAGTCCAGGTCCTTCTTCTCAACGGTCATGGTGAACTCCTCACTCGATGCGGGCGCCCTCGCCGAAGGTGCCCTCTCAACATAAAGGCCGTCCGACGGAAGGCCTCTGCATACTACAAGAATGCCGGGCACATGGCCCGGCATTGGCATGTTCGCTTGATTGTACTCCGTCGCGATGGAGTGGCGACAGAATTAATCGGCAGGAAACGGTTCGCGCGCCGATGCGCCCCGGCGCAACAGAGGCGCTACTTGCCCTCGGCCTCGCGGCGCTTCTGTTCGGCACGCGCCGGCAGGATGCGGAACTTGACCCACCATGCCACAACGCCCACGGCGACGACAATGATGACGACCTTCACCACGTCGGACACCCACTCGGCCTGAGCGGTGATCTGCTCCCAGGCACCGCCGGCCCAAAAGCCCAGCGTGCACAGAATGGCATTCCACACGAGCGAACCCACCAGCGTGTAGAGGGCGAAGCGCACCATGTTCATCTTGGCGGTGCCGGCGGGGATGGAGATGAGGCTGCGCACCACGGGGATGCAGCGGCAGATGAGCACCGTGATCTGGCCCTTGCGGTCGAACCAACCGATAGCCTTGGCCACGTCGTCGGAATGGAAGCCCAGCATACGCATGGGCTTGGTGTCGAAGAACCCCTCAAGGCGCTCCTGGGAGAGCAGACGGCCGATGCCGTAGAGGAAATACGCGCCAACAACCGAGCCGACCGTCGCGGCGATGATGACACCGGGGAGCGTCATCTCGGTCTGCGTGGCGAGAAAGCCCGACAGCGGCAGGATGAGCTCGCTGGGGATAGGCGGGAACACGTTCTCGAAAAGGATGAGCGCGGCGACCGCAAGGTAGCCGAACTGGCTGATGAAGCCGAAAAATGCCTCCTGCATGGGATGCCTTTCTGATCATGCTGCAAACGCAAGTGTCACCATGATACCGAGCAGGCGTAAAGACGAGGTAATGTCCGCAGTCTTTCCAAAACCTCTCGGCGCGGGCGAGCGCGGGGCAAACGGGACGCGCGGGGACGTGTCGGAGCGCGCGGGGGCAAACGGGGCGCACGGGGGCGTATCGGGGCACATGGGACGGGCGCGCCCGCCGATGTTAATCCTACCGATTCTCTCGACATTAGCGAAACGGGCGCGTACACTTGCAGCTCACACACTATGAAAGTCGCACCGCAACTTTGCGCACGCACCAAAGGAGGGACATGGGAGCCATCGCCACCGTCCGCGAGGACATCGCCGCCGTCAAGGCAAACGACCCAGCGGCCCAAAGTTCACTCGTGATCTTCCTGTCCTATCCGGGACTGCACGCCAAATGGATGCACACGCCGGAGCACTGGCTGTGGAACCATGGCATGCGCGGGCTCGCACGCGTTCTCTCGCAAATCACCCGGTTTTTCACCGGCGTCGAAATCCACCCCGCCGCGCGCATCGGGCGGCGTCTGTTCATCGACCACGCCATGGGGGTCGTGATCGGCGAGACCACCGTGGTGGGCGATGACTGCGTGCTCTACCAGGGTGTCACACTCGGCGGCACGGGCAACGAATGCGGCAAGCGCCATCCCACCCTGGGCAACAACGTCACCGTTGGAACGGGCGCCAAGGTGCTTGGCAACATCACCATCGGGGACAACGCACGCATCGGCGGAAACTCGGTCGTGGTCAAAGACGTGCCGAGCGACAGCACCGTGGTGGGCATCCCGGGGCGCGTGGTCAGGCGCAACGGATGTCGCGTGCTCACCGAGTCCTTCGATGCGACCCATCACCGCGAATCCATGCCCGACCCGGTCGAGGAGGCCTCGATCTTGAACCGCGAGGGCATCGCCGACAACGCGCGGCGCATCGCCGAGCTCGAGCAGCAGGTCGCCGAACTTGGGGCATTGGTGAAGAAGCTCACGGACGCCGAGTAGTACGCTATCGTAGCCTCCTGCCGCACAAATGAGCGTCGACAGGAGGCCCCATGTTCCCCAAGCTCTTCGAACCCTTCTCCATCCGATCCCTCACCATGCGCAACCGCATCGTGATGCCCGCCATGGGCACCCGTATGTGCGACGAGCGCGCCGTGACCGACAAGCTGGTCGAGTACCACCGCGTCCGCGCGGCGGGCGGTGTGGGGCTCTCAATCGTCGAGGTCACCGCGGTCCACGCACCCAGCTCCCCCAACTGCTTCCTGTCGCTGGCCGAGGAACGCTTCATCGAGGGCCACAAGCGCCTCACCGACGCCATCCACGCCGAGGGCGGGCGCGTCGGCGTCCAGCTCTGGCAGGGATCCATCGCCGTCGCCATGGATCCGGCGGCCCAGATCCTCGTCCCCAATGAGATGACCGTCCACGGCTTCACCATCCCCGGCATCACCGTCGAGCAAATCCACGAGGTCATCGACTGCTACGGCGCCGCCGCGGCGCGCTGCGTGGAGGCGGGCTATGACTGCATCGAATTCCATTGCGCCCACAATTACCTCCCGCACTCCTTCCTCTCCGCGGGCCTCAACCACCGCGGCGACGAATGGGGAGGCAGCCTGGAGAATCGCGCCAAGTTCCCACTCGCCTGCATCCGCGCGATCCGCGAGAACATCCCTGAGGATATGCCCCTGTTCATGCGCATCGACGCTCATGACGACTGCCTCGAGGGCGGCATGAGCGTTGAGGACACGATCGCGTTCTGCGAGATGGCGCGCGAAGCCGGCGTCGACGTGCTCGACGTCTCCCGCGGCAATATCGTCACCGCCGCGAATGCCCTCGAGGTTCCGCCCATCGACCTGGCACCGGGCTTCAACATCGACAACGCGGCACGCATCCGCCGCGAGACCGGCATGCCCACCATCGGCGTCGGACGTATCAACACCCCGCAGATCGCCGAGAAGATCCTCGAGGAGGACAAGGTCGACCTCGTGGTTATGGGCCGAGCCCAGCTCGCCGACCCCGAGTTCTGCAACAAGGCGCGCGCGGGAAAGACCGACAGCATCGTCTACTGTGTCGGCTGCGACCAGGGATGCCTGGACGGCTTCGCCGACATGCGCAACTTCGAGCACATCACCTGCCTGCGCAACCCACTCGTCGGTCACGAGCTCGACTGGAAGGTCGAGATGACGGATGAGCCCGAGCGCATCGCCGTCGTGGGCGGCGGCGTTGCGGGCCTGATGGCCGCCGAGACGCTCGTCGCCCGCGGGCACGAGGCCGTGGTCTTCGAGGCGAGCGACCGTCTGGGTGGCCAATTCGTCACCGCCGGCAAGGCACCCGGCAAACGCGAGATGGAAATCGCCGCGGCGCTCATGGGCGAACAGGCGAGGCGTTCCGGCGTCGAGGTGCGTTTGAACACCCCGTTCACGACCGAGACCATCGCAATTGAACGCTTCGACCGCGTGATCATCGCCAACGGCGCCTCCCCCGTCACGCTGGGACTCTCCGGCGCCAACGTCCACGTCGCCCACGCCGTGCTCGAAGGCGAACCGGTCGAGGGCGAGAGCGTCGTCGTGATTGGCGGCGGACTGGTGGGTTTGGAGGTCGCCGATGCGCTGGCGACCGCCGGCAAGAAGGTCACCGTGCTCGAGATGGCCGAGCGCGCGGGCGCCGACCTCGGCTCTGCCCGTGCGACCTGCGTCTTCGGCAAGCTCGCGAAACTCGGCGTCGAGATCCTGTCCTCCACCGCGTTCGACGGCCTCACCGAGACCGGCGTCCGCGTGAAGTCCGGGGAAGCCGCCCGTGAGATCGCCTGCGACGACATCGTGGTCGCCGTGGGATCGCGCTCCCGCGACAACGACGAGCTCATTGCCGCTCTCGACGCCGCGGGTGTCCCGCACTGCACCGTAGGCGATGCCGAGCGCCCGCGCCGCGCACTCGACGCCATCCGCGAGGGCTTCTTGGCTGGCCTCAAGGCATAGAGAGACCACGCCGGTACGGCAAGAGACCCCATCGGGCCGTTTGAACCGCCTCCCATTTCTTGGACAAGGAAATAGAAGTCCGAGAGATGGGAGGCC